>Ga0181612_124946_pt1 | contig 141851 bp, 108 predicted proteins | sample HoacroProtozoa21_FD_119630 | JGI IMG/M metagenome (GOLD analysis project Ga0181612, IMG submission 119630) | Hoatzin crop microbial communities from Cojedes, Venezuel. Combined Assembly of Gp0051906, Gp0051904, Gp0051908
AGCCCTATCGCCTGAAGCTGGAGAGCAAACAACCGCTGCTGGGCATGAAGCGCAACAAGCACTTTTGCCTGCTGCCCCATGCCGACGACCGCCGCGGGCTGCTGAAGGACTATGTGGGATTTGAGGTGAGCCGACGCATGGGACTGGCATGGGCACCCACCGAGCAACCCGTTGAGGTGGTGCTCAACGGACACTACTGGGGACTGTACTTCGCCACCGAGAAGATACGTGTCGAGCCCGACCGCGTGAACGTGATTGAGCAAAAGGACAAAGAAGTGCGCCAGGACCTGATAACCGGCGGCTGGCTGATTGAACTAGACAACTACTACGACCACAACCAGGTGCGCTTCACCGACGGTGACGGGCAGCGCATCATGTTCACCTGCCAGTCGCCCGATGAGCTGAGCGACGAGCAGCGAGCCTACTTTACCAACCTGATGACCAACACCGATGCCGCCGTGTTTGCAACCGACACCACAGCGTGGGAGCAGTACATCGACCCCGACACGCTAGCAGTGTTTTATCTGGTGCAAGAGGTGACCGAAAACTTTGAGGCATTCACGGGCAGCTGCTACATGCACAAGCAGCGCGGCGACTCCACCAAGCTGCTGTTTGGCCCCGTGTGGGACTTTGGCAACTCGTTCACGCGCTGGGACAGCAGCAGCGTGTACCAACACATCTATGAGAACATCCCGTGCGAGAGCCACTGGATAGGCAAGATTGCGCAGTCGCCACGATTCCAGCAGCTTGTGCGCACCCAGTGGCGACGCTATTACCACGACGTATATCCGCTGATGGACTCGTGCATGGAAGCCCGCGTGGCGATGCTCGAACAGGCAGCAAAATATGACCACGTGCGCTGGCCCCAATTCTATGGCGACAACCTGCGCAAGCGCTATGAGAAAAAATACAAGATACCGTTCCATGCCAAAGCCGCCTGGCTCAACCAACAGTGGGGCGATGGCACCGACGCGGCACCCGACCACAAGCAACAACAATCAAATCACTAAAAAAATCAAGCAAACGACATGCAACTAGCAACAATGACACATAGGAGGAGCAAAAACATCGTTAACATGATATTAGGCAAGTGGCTGATAGCCGCCCTGGTGATGGCACTGGGGCAAACGACCGCCGCCGACGCGCAAAACCTGTTGCGCCCGCGCGGTGACGTGAATGCCGACTGGGAGACCAGCCTTGCCGATGTGAATGCGCTGTCGGACACGCTGATGACCAGCAAGACGGGATATAATGCCACCTGGTCGTATGCCGCCGACGTGAACGGCGACCGCGAGGTGTCGATTAACGACATCAACAGCCTGGTGGGCTTGCTGCTGGGCGACGACCCCACCATGCTAGCACCGTCGGGCACACTGCCGGTGCTGTACATCAACACCGACGGCTACCTGCCCATCACCAACAAGGAGGACTATCTGCACGCCACATGGTGGCTCGACGACATGGGCGTGGCAGGCGTTGAGCCACTGGGCAGCCCCGACCAACCGCTGGGCATGCAAATCAAGGGCCGCGGCAACTACACCTGGGCGCACTATGACAAAAAGCCCTACCGCGTCAAGCTCGACAAAAAGCAGCCGTTGCTGGGTATGAAAGCCAACAAGCACTTTTGCCTGATGGCTCATGCCGACGACAGCCGCGGATTCACCAAAGACCAAGTGGGATTTGAGGTGAGCCGGCGCATGGGACTGGCATGGACACCCACCGAGCAACCCGTGGAGCTGGTGCTGAACGGTCACTACTGGGGGCTATACTTCATCACCGAGAAGATACGCGTCGAGACCGACCGCGTGAATGTGGAGAAGCAAGCCGACGGCGAACGGTCGGGAGTGCGCGTCACCGGCGGGTGGCTGCTCGAGATTGACAACTATGGCGAGGAAAACTCCATCACATTCGTCGAGGATCCCGCCGACAGCACCAATCTGGTGATTTTCACGCCCCACTCGCCCGAGGAGCTATCGGCACGGCAACGCTGGTACATCACCACCTTCTTGACCGAAGCTAATGCCGTGATCTATAGCGACAGCATCGACGAGGTGCTGTGGGACAAATATATCGACATCGACACGCTGGCGTGCCACTACATCGTCAACGAGGTGCTGGAGGTGAACGATGCCTACCACGGCAGTTGCTTCATCCACAAGCAGCGCGGCGACTCCACCAAGCTGCTGTTTGGTCCCGTGTGGGACTTTGGCGAGGCGTTTGTGAAGAGCTATTTTGACACCACGCTCGACGAGTTTTTCTATAACGCCGAGCCGCTATCGTTCACCAATCACTGGATTAAGCAGATAGCCACTCACAGCGAGCTTTTCCAGCAATGTGTGCGCAAGCATTGGGCAAGGTTTTATGAGCAACAATATCCGACGCTCGACGACTACATCGCTGCCTTTGTGGCACGCATTGTGCAAGCAGGCGAGAGCGACAGCCAGCGGTGGCCGCAATATAATGGTGGTCACGTCGATTGGGCGGCACAATGGTTCATGCGCGACCTGCTAGAGCAACACGTGGCGTGGCTCAACGAGCAGTGGGGAGAATAAACAGGGCTTAGGGCTTAAGGCTTAGGGCTTAGGGCTTAAGGCTTAAGGCTTAAGGGGCTCATGTGGGAGGGTGTGTTAGGCGGAGTGCACCTCGGAGAGGTGTACCAATAGGAAGCCCTAGGTTATTGAGCGAGCGAAGCGAACGAAAAACCTAGGGGACAGGCGATTAGACGTGTGTGCACCTCGGAGAGGTGCACCAACACTTGCTTATGTAGGTGATAGATTATCCTTACGGGTTGAATCATCAAAATCAAACGACCGAAAAGGGGCAAATTGCCAAAAATGTTAAAAAAATCACCCCAAACACCCAACATCACGGCATAAATCGTTATATTTGCAGCAATTTTTGTAAAAACGCTATTATCTGATGGATAAACTAAGTTATGCCTTGGGTCTGAGCATGGGCCACAATTTTATGGGTTCGGGTGTCCGCAAGCTGGACATCAACGACTTTGCCGATGGCCTGCGTGCCGTGTACGAGGGTGCTGACAAGCAAATGACCTTTGACGAGGCCAAGCAGGTGGTGACCGAGTTTTTCACCAACCTGGAGAAGACTGCCGCCGCCGAGAACGAGCGGCTGGGACGTGAGTTTTTGGAAAAGAACGCCACCACCGAGGGTGTGAAGACCACGCCCAGCGGCTTGCAATATCTGGTAGTGAAAGAGGGCGATGGTGCACAGCCAGGTCCCAACGACGTGGTAACGGTGCACTACACGGGCAGGCTGATTGACGGCACCGTGTTCGACAGCAGCGTGGAGCGCGGCGAGCCTGCCACCTTTGCAGTGGGGCAAGTGATTCCTGGCTGGGTTGAGGGCTTGCAGATGATGCGCGAGGGCGCGGCATGGCGGCTGTTCATCCCGTCGAACCTCGCCTATGGCAAGCACGGCACGGGTCCCATCCAACCCAACTCGACGCTCATCTTTGACGTGCAGCTCATCAAGGTGCAGCACGGCGGCAAGTGATGCGCCATGACCACATTTGACGAATACCTATTTTTTAATATAATTTCTAAAAAACAACGTTTTATTATTTATGAAAAAGATTTTAGCATTTGCAGCTGTTGGCTTGCTGATTTGCGGCACGACCAGCTGTAACCAAAAGGGCGGCAGCAGCGCTGGCGGCTCTAAGACCATCGACTCGCTCAGCATGGCATTTGGTGACCTGTATGGCGCAGGCATGGGCGGACAGATGAGAATGATGGACAGCACCATGGACATGAACACGGTGCTCAAAGGCATTGAGTACATTGCTAACGCTGATACCAGCAGGGCATTTATGAACGGTTTGCAGGCAGGTATGCAAGTCCTGCAAATGTATCAGGGCATCGAGCAGCAGACCGGTCGCCCCATCAACAAGAGCCTGTTTATGAAGCACCTGCGTGACGCCCTCACCAGTGGCAAGCCTATGGACCAGGGCGAAATGATGGCTCTGCAAGGCAAGATTGAGCCGCTGATCAAGAAGGCTATCGCCGAATCGCCCAAAGCCATCGAGAACAAGCAGAAGGGCGACGAATACATGAGCAAACTGAAAGACGACAAGAGCTATACCTTCACCCAGAGCGGTCTCGCCTACAAGGTTGAGAAGCAAGGCGCTGCCGGTGGCAAGAACTTTACCGACGACGACGTGGTTCTGGTAAAATATACCGGCAAGCACCTCGATGGCAAGGAGTTTGACAGCAGCAAGGGTGACTCTGTTCCCTTCAACCTGAAGCAAGTGGTTCCTGGCTTCGCCGAGATGCTGAAGCTGATGAAACCTGGTGACAAGGTGACCGCCGTGATTCCCGCCGAGCTCGCCTATGGCGTAGAGGGTAACCGTGGCATCGACCCCAACGAGACGCTGATTTTCGAAATGGAGGCAGTTGGTGTGCAAGATCCTAACGCAAAGCCCAAACCCGTTGGTCCGCGCCCCGCTCCTGGTCGTCCCGCTCCCCAGCCCCGCCGCTAATCAACCGGCGTTGAGCTAACGCGACACAACACTTATAACACGCTCGCCCGCTTGGCATTTGCGCCAATGCGGGCGAGTTGTTTTGTTATTGAGCGTTACGCCACTGGGTGCTGCGTCACAGCTGCTTGACGGCAGCCTCAAGCCGATGCAACGCCTCGTCGAGCACGCTGCGCGGGGTAGCCACGTTGAGGCGCAAGAAGCCGTTGCCCGCCTCGCCAAAGGTGGCGCCGTCGTTCAACGCCAGCTTAGCCTTGTTCACCATCAGGTCCATCAGCTGGTCGTGGGTCAGGTGCAGAGCCGTGCAGTCGAGCCACACCAGGAACGAAGCCTGGGGCTTGATGGCAGTGATGCCCGACAGATGCTCACGGCAATAGCTCGCCACATGGTCAATGTTGGCCTCGATGTATTGCAGGCATTGCTTGAGCCACTCGCCCCCGTGCCGATAAGCGGCAGTTGTGGCGGTCATCGACAAGAAATTAGGCGTGTTCTGCTCGTTGATGCCCAACCAGCGGAAGAATTTTTGAGGCTTACCCTCGCTGCCCAAGTCCAGATTTTTCATCACGCACCACGAGCTGACGATGCCCGCAATGTTAAACGTCTTGCTGGGTGCGCCCATCACCAGCCCGACTGCCGCAGCGTCGTCGCTCACGGTGAGGAAAGGCGTGTGGCGATGCCCATAGAGCATCAAGTCGCCATGAATTTCATCGCTAAAGACCACCACGCCAAACCGGCGTGCCAGTGCAGCCACCTGCCGCAACACATCGGGCGACCAGGCTATGCCGACGGGGTTATGGGGGTTGCACAGCACCATCATGCGGGGCCGCTCTTGCTCAAAGATGCGCTCCAGCCCTTCTAGGTCCATACGGTAAAATCCATCGGGCGTACGCTGCAAGGCATTGTTGGCAACCACGCGCCCATTGCCCTCGATGAGGTAACGGAACGGGTGATAGACGGGCTCTTGAATCACCACCTTGTCGCCTGGCGCGGTGAAATAGTTGAGTGCCAGACCAAAGCCATTAACAATGCCGCCAATGTAGCACACCTGGTCGCGGGTGAACTCAAAGCCATTGCGCTCGCGCTGCCAGTCGATAACCGACTCCCAGTAGTCGGGCATCACATCGGTGTAACCATACACGGGGCACTGCTGCAAGCGATTGACCAGTGCCTGCGTGATGTCGGGGCAGCAAGGGAAGTCCATGTCGGCAATCCAAAGCGGCAACAGGTCGCTGCTGCCAAACGACTCTTGCAGCAGGGTGTACTTCATTGCCGAGGTGTCACGGCGATTGACCACCGTGTCAAAGTCATATTGTTTACCTTTCATCTGTCTAAAAAAATTGAAAAAGTTAAGCGGTTAATCACGTTAAAGTTGTGGTGCAAATTTAAGCTTTTTTTATGGCAAAGACGAAAAAAACGCTGATTTTTTATGCCGTTTTCGGTAGAAATGTGTAAGTTTGTAGTTTGAATAAATCACAGCACAGACGCATGGCACAAGAGAGCAACATCACGCAAGAGACCGAAGACCGCATGATTGACGAGGCCTATCAGCGGCTGCTAAACGGCTACCTGTCGAGCAACCACCGCAAAAAGGTGGAAATCATCGAGAAGGCATACCGCTTTGCACGCAATGCCCACCAGGGCATCCGTCGTCGCTCAGGCGAGCCTTACATCATGCACCCCATTGCCGTGGCTACCATTGTGAGCCAAGAGATTGGACTGGGATCTACCAGCATCAGCGCAGCCCTGCTGCACGATGTGGTAGAAGACACCGAGTTCACCATCGAGGACATTGAGGCGCAGTTTGGCAAGAAGATTGCCCGCATTGTTGACGGGTTGACCAAAATCTCGGGCGGCATCTTTGGTGACCATGCCTCGGCACAAGCCGAGAACTTCCGCAAGCTGCTGCTGACGATGAGCGACGACATCCGCGTGGTGCTCATCAAGATGGCTGACCGCCTGCACAACATGCGCACCCTGTCGTCGATGCCCACCAGCAAGCAATATAAGATTGCCGGCGAGACGCTCTACATCTACGCCCCACTAGCCCACCGCTTGGGGCTGTTTGCCATCAAGACGGAGCTTGAAGACCTGAGCTTCAAGTACAACCATCCCGAAGCCTATGAGCGCATCAAGGAACAAATAACAGCCAGCGAGGCGCACCGCAACGAGATATTCACGCACTTTGCCGCACCCATCAGGGAACGGCTCGACAAACTGGGGCTCAAATATGAGTTCAATGCCCGCGTGAAGTCGTGCTACAGCATCTGGAACAAGATGCAGACCAAGCACATCCCGTTTGACGAGGTGTACGACCTGTATGCTGCCCGCATTGTGTTTGAGTGCCCCAACGAAGCTGACGAGAAGCGCATCTGCTGGAACATCTATAGCGAAATCACCGACCTGTATCGCCTGCACCCCGACCGCCTGCGCGACTGGATTAGCACCCCAAAAGCCAACGGCTACCGTGCCCTGCACATCACCGTGATGGGTCCCGACGGCAACTGGGTGGAGGTGCAAATACGCAGTCGCCGCATGGACGACATCGCCGAGCGCGGGTTTGCGGCGCACTGGAAGTACAAGATTGGTGAGGGCGAGGAAGAGAGCGAACTGGCTGTGTGGCTGCAAACCATCGAGGACATCCTCAAAAATCCCGAGCCCAATGCGCTCGACTTTCTAGACACCATCAAGCTCAACCTGTTTGCCAGCGAGATTGTGGTGTTCACGCCAAAAGGTGAATTGCTGACGCTGCCTAAAGACGCATCGGTGCTCGATGTGGCGTTCACGCTGCACACCGACCTGGGCACTCACTGCATTGCCGGCAAAGTCAACCACAAGCTAGTGCCCCTGTCGCACAAGCTCATGAGCGGCGACCAGGTGGAGGTGCTCACCAGCCAAAGCCAAAAGCCAAAGGCTGAATGGGAAAAATTTGTCGTCACCGCCAAGGGCAAAACGCGCCTGCGTGCCGCCCTGCGCCACGAACGCCGCCAAATCATTGAGCGCGGCGACGAGCGCTTGCAGACGTTCCTGAAGGAGCACAGCATCGAGCCGAGTCCCGAAGTGCTGTCGCGCATCATCGGGCAAACCCACGTCGCCAACAAAGAGGAACTGCTCTTCATGGTGGGAAACGACGAAATCGCCCTGAATGAGCAGCTGCTTAAAAAGAAAGAGCAAGGCAACAGTTTGCTAAACAAGCTGCTGCGCAATCCTTTCAAAGGCAAGGGCAACAGTGCCCCCACCCCACCTGCGGCATCCACTGCGACATCCCATGCCCCCATCGACACCAAAGCCGTTTACCGCCTCGCCACCCACGATGGCGTGAGCAACTATCACATTGCCGAGTGTTGCCACCCCATACCTGGCGACGATGTGGTAGGCTTCCTCAACGAGGCTGGCGAAGTGATTGTCCACAAGATGGACTGCCCCACGCTAGCCCGCCTCAAGGCTGGATTTGGCTCACGTCTGCTGCAAACGCAATGGGAAGAGCATAGCGAGAAATTCAGGGCGACGATTCACATCGAGGGCATTGACCACCAAGGCATCTTGCAACAGATTGTCTATCTGATCTCGACCAACATGGCCATCAACATGAAGCGGATGAACGTCACCGCCGACCAAGGGGTGTTCAGGTGCGACCTGGAAGTGCTGGTCACCGACACCAGTGTGGTCACCACGCTATGCCGCAACCTAAAGAAAATCAAGGGGGTGAATAATGCCACCCGCATCGACGACTAACCTAGGGCAACAGCCCTCAAAATATTGTTGGAACAATGAACATTTCGCTCAAACAGAAAAATATCATCACCAGCATCTTGCTGGTGGCATCGGTCGTGCTCATCGCCTTGTCGCTGTGGTACTCACGCGACGGACAGCGCAAATTTGAGTACGAAGTGGGTCGCCCCTGGCTGCATCCCAGGCTAGAGGCAGACTTCCCCTTCGACATCCAGCTCGACGAGGCGACACAAAAGCGCATCACCGACAGCATTAACGAGCATTTTGCCAACATCTACACACTTGACCGCAAGCGCGGCGAGCAACAGCAAGCCTTGCTCACCCATGCCCTGAAGGGCGTGCCTGGCGGCGCAAGCCTGCTGCAAGCCGTTGAACAGCTCTATGCCGACGGCATCGTCGATAACGATGCTGCCGACGACATACGCGCCGGCAAGCAAATGCGCATCTCGGTGGGCAACAACCAGTTGCAAGTGGTTGACACCCGCAGCATGAGGACGGTCAGGCAAGCCTACGAGTGGCTCACCGACACCCTAGCCAGCAATGCCCAAGTGCAAGCAGCCCTCAAGAGCGTGGATGTGAGCCAATACCTCAAGCCCAACATGAAGCTCGATGAGGAAGAAAACGAGAAATGGAAAGGCGAAGACCTGAACAACGCCCTGCGCTCGCCAGGCACCGTGCAAGCCAACGAGGTCATCATCACACGCGGCGAAATCGTGACACCGCACAAGGCATCGATACTCAAAAGCTACGAGCACGAGCTCACCGAACGCTTCAACAAGCGCACCGAGGCCCAGCACAAAAGAGGCATGCTGGCACACTGGTTCAACTTGCCGACGCGAGTATGGCGGCTGCTGGGACAAATCATCATTGTCACCTTGCTCATGCTGGTGTTCTACTACTTCATGCGGTTGATGCGGCCGCGTGTGTTTGCCAACATGAGGCGCATGGTGTTTCTCATCACATTCATCACCCTGTTTACCATAGCCGTCTTTTTGCTGGTTAAGTTTAAGAGCAACATGCTCTACCTCATACCCTTTGCCATTGTACCCATCATTGTGTCCACCTTCTTTGACTCGCGCACATCGTTTTTTGTGCACATGGTGGTCGTGCTGATGTGTTCGCTAGTGGCAGGCAAGCAGGCAGAGTTCATCATCATGCAATTCCTGGCTGGTGACATCGCCATCGCCTCCATGCAAGGGCTCACACGCCGCTCGCAACTGGTGCGTTGCGCACTGCTCATCTTCCTCGCCTATTGCATCTCATTCACCGCACTGACGCTGGTGAGCGACGGTGGATTTGACCGCGACGATGCGCAATACTTCATCTACTTTGCCATCAACTGCATCATCCTCTCGTTTGCCTACTTCTTGATATTCCTGGTTGAAAAGATATTTGGTTTCACCTCATCGATGACGCTTGTGGAGCTGTCTGACATCAACAGTCCCCTGCTGCGCAAGCTGTCGAACTCGTGCCCTGGGACATTCCAGCACTCGCTGCAAGTCGCCAATCTGGCGGGCGAGGCAGCCCTCAAGATTGGCGCCAACCTGCAACTGGCACGTGCCGGCTCACTCTATCACGACATCGGCAAGATCAAAAATCCGGCATTCTTTACCGAGAACCAGATTGGCGAAAATCCGCACAACAGCCTGCCACCCGAGACCAGCGCTAAAATCGTCATTGAGCATGTCGCCAACGGTCTGCGCCTAGCCGACGATGCCAAGTTGCCATCGGTCATCAAAGACCTTATCGCCCAGCATCACGGCAAGAGCATCACACGCTACTTCTATTCACAGGCTTGCAAAGCACATCCCGACGAGACCATCGACAAGGCACCATACAGCTACCCTGGCCCCAATCCGCAGACCAAGGAAGCCGCCATCTTGATGATGGCAGATGCCTGCGAGGCGGCAGCCAAAAGCTTGACCGAGCATAGCGAAGAAGCCATCAAGAGTCTGGTCGAGAAGATTATTGACGGACAAATCGCTGATGGCTTGCTCAAGGAGGCTCCCATCAGCTTCAAGGATGTGGAAACCATCAAGCAGCTGTTCATCGACCGCCTGCGCACATTCTACCACCGTCGCGTGTCCTACCCCGACGATGTGAAGCCCACAGCCAGTGCCAGCAAAACTGCTGCCACACCGCCGCCTTATCAGGGTAAACGTGCTGATGATGAAGCCGCGCAATAAAAAAACGCCAAAAACTTTTGTCCGCCAATGGCAATAACCTGCGGCAATTCGTGTTTAATAATTAGACCAATCAATTAACGGACCAGTTCATGGTGTTGCAAATCATATTGCTCGTTGCAGGCAGCCTGTGCCTGTTGGCAGCCTTGGCGTTGACGCTGCTGCCACGGTGGGTAGCTGCCGTGCCGGCATACGTTGGCTTGGTGCTGCTGCACTGGAGCTACTACATTGCCGTGCCCATGTCAACGTTCATCTTTTGGGGTGTGGCAACAGCCATCACCGTGGGTCTGTTTTACCTCTCACCAGGCGGCGAGCCCGACGGCAACCGTTCCAGCAACTTTTATGTGGGGTTCACCGCCATGGCAGGCGGCCTGCTGGGCATCTTGGTGGCTCCGCGCATCATGGTGCTGGGCGTGGTGCTGGGTGCGCTGATGGGGCAGCTTGCCTATAGCCGCACTCCCGCCGGCAAATGGATGCTGTCGCCATCGGTCATGTTTTGGCGCTACTTTGCCGCTAAGTGCCTCCCCGCTATTGTGGCTATTGCCATTGTGTGCATCGCCATCGAGGGGTTGGTCATCAATTAAACGAAGAACAAGAATTAAAGAGCAACAATGAATCTATCGACTCGCTATCATATCACCACACTCGCCATGGTCCTGCTATGCTGGGCTATGGCATTGACCGCCAACGCACAGAGCAAATTCACCGTACACAAGGTGGACTTTGACCATGTGAAGGAGGTCATCGAAAATCCCAAGTCCATCTACTATTACCCTAAGCTGATGAAAGCATATAACAGTGCCGACACCACACTCACTATTGAGGCTTGGCGTAATTTTTACTATGGTTACACCTTCCAAGAGGATTATAACCCATTCCGCGAGTCGGTCTATAGCAATGTGGTCGAGCAGCTCTACTACAAGCAGCCCCACTCACGCGCCGAGTGCGATAGCATTGAGAAATATGCCGAGCTGTCGCTAAACGACAACATGTTCGACATGAACCAGATGAATTTCTTCATCTACGTCCTCAAAGAGAAAAAGAAATATGCCCGTGCAGCCGTGCGGCAATACCGGCTGGACCGCCTGATTGCCGCCATCATGTCGAGCGGCAAGGGCACTAAGGAAGAGCCCTGGGTGGTTATCGCCCCCGAGCACGAATATAACATCATCAACTTTTTGGGCTTTGTCGCTACCGACCACCAAGACTTGGGCAACGGCATCGACTACATCAAAATCAAGCCTGTTGCGGGCAAGTCAACCGAGGGGTTCTACTTTGACGTCTCGCGCATGATGCAAGTGGCAGCACTCAAGTTCCCCGAGTGACGCTCCACACAGCCGCCGCTTCGTTCACTCTTTTCCGTTCAAGATTTTCCACGACCGCAACTGCGCCCGTTTGAGGCTCTGTGGGTCATTGGCATCGATTCCATACTCGCTAGCTGGCGGAATCACCACGGCTGTGCCAGGCGTGATGTTGTTGGGGTCGCTAATCCGGTCGCGGTTAGCATCATAGATATACACCCAAAACCACGGGCTCCCATAATGGCGCTCCGCCAATGTGCTCAGCACAATCGTCCGTGTTACCGTGTCGGTCACCACCGGAGCACTCTCGGCAGGTGCGGCTGCTGTTGACTCAGCCAGTTGGCTGCTATCGCTATCTGCCACTGCCACAGTGGGCTGACCATTATTGTCTTGCTTGCCGCTGTCGCGCGAGCACATCCAAGCCAAACCGCCTAGCACGACCACCGCCAGCAATCCTAACAACCATGGTGCAAAACGCCTGCCACCTGTTGCTGATTGCGCCATGATGGCAGGGGCGTCTTCGGTCGCTCCTTCTGCCTGCGGCTCGTCATCCGCTTGAGTTACCGACGTGGCAACGGGTGGTGTGGTCGAATCCTCAGCCTCATCAGGCTGGTTATCAGCCGATTTTGGTTCCACCACAGGTTCATCGTGACGGAATGGCGGCGGAGTCAACGGCTCAACGACAGTCGCCTTTTGTTCGCTCGCAGGTGGTTCAGTTGGAGTCACCGGTGCGACATCGGGTTCATCTTTAGCAGGCTCGGGCTGGGTAATGGCATTCGACGACGATGCCTGCTCCTGCTGGTGAAGTGCCTCAACGTCATCTGCCAATATCTGCGAGGGAAATTCACGGTCAATCTCGGCAAGCATTTCGTCGGTGACCGCTTCGTCGAGCTCCACTGCCTCAAATTGCGCAAATGGCTGATTCACAGCTTCGGCAAGAGCCTTGTCAGGGATAAAAATCAACCTGTCGCCGCTCTCGTCACCAGCATTTGGCTTAAATGTGCCAATGCCCTTCACCTTCACGCTCTCGCCATCGATAAGTGCTTGGGCAATGGTGGCAAACAGCTCTTTAGCAAACAGTTCACAAACACGCTTTGACGTGTTGCTGGCAAGAGCCATCTGCTCGACCAGGTCGGGAAGTGTAATCTTGGTGTTCATGCCATCTGCCTATTTCAGTTTGTTTTTAAACACACGGCTCACTTTGAATTGCAGTTCCACCTTGGGCGGAAGCAACATGCGCTTACCCGAAGCGGCATCGGTTTCAACACGCTCACTGTGCATGAGGGGGTCAAACGTGCCAAACGAGGGTATTGCGACACTGCGCATCTCGCTGCACCGTGCTTGCAGCACGCCAGTCAACGCCTCTAACAGCTTGCTCACGTCGTCAGTGCTGCGCCCCAGGTTGGCAGCCACCCGTTCCACCAGTCGTTTGTTATCCATCACAAATGCTTTTTTAACCCTTGCGGTGCGCAAAATTAACCATAATTTTTGTCATTTGCCGTTTTTCGCCTAATTTTGTGAGAAATTCGTTGAACTAAATCGAACAATAAGCAACCATGAGAAAAATTGTGATACTTGATGCCTATGCGGGCAATCCTGGCGACCTGTCGTGGGCTCCTATGCAAGCCTTGGCACCTTGCGATATCTACGACCGCGGCACCACTGCCACGGTGGTTGAGCGGTGCCAAGATGCCGAGATGGTGCTGACCAACAAGGTAGCCATCAGTGCCGAAGCCATGGCACAACTGCCACAACTGCGCTACATCGGCGTGATGGCAACCGGCTTTAACATTGTGGACCTTGACGAGGCTCGTCGGCGCGGCATTGTGGTGACCAACGTGCCTGCCTATAGCACGGCATCGGTGGCACAGCTGACCATCGCCCACCTGCTCAACATTTGCTGCCAGACGCAGCACTACACCGACCAAGCGAGAGCGGGCGTATGGACTCACTGCGGCGACTTCAGCTATCGCGACATGCCGCTCATCGAGTTGGCAGACAAGCAGATGGGCATCGTGGCACTGGGTCAAATAGGTCAAGCCGTGGCACGCATCGCACAGGCATTAGGCATGAGCGTGATGGCACTCACCAGCAAGCCTGCCGACCAGCTGCCACAGGGCATCACCAAAGCCGACAATCTGGAGCAGCTGTTACGCACAAGCGACGTGGTGAGCCTGCACTGCCCGCTCACGCCCGACACCACGGGCATGATTAACGCGGGCACCTTGGCGATGATGAAGCCCAACGCCATCCTGCTCAATCTGGCACGCGGCGCACTGGTAGTGGAGCAAGACCTTGCCGACGCGCTCAACGCCGGAGTTATCGCCGCCGCTGGCTTAGACTGCACGACCGTGGAGCCGCCCGCCGAGGACAATCCGCTGCTCACCGCCAGCAACTGCTATTTCACACCGCACATCGGCTGGGCAAGCTATGAGGCGCGTGTGCGCCTGATGCAAGTCATCACCGACAACGTGGCAGCCTATTTGGCTGGCAATCCCGTCAACGTGGTTTCTTGAGTCACACGCATGGGGGCATCTGCCCCTTGCGCTGCTAGCAAAATGGTAAAAATCAGCACCCTCGTGCGCACGCAACCCTGCAATAAGGGCTGCGTAGCGGTGTGTTTTAACCACATTTAAGATAAAATTGGATAATTTGTTATAGCATTTTGAGCGGCAATCCGTTTTATAGATGTAAATTTGCAGCGATAGTGAACACTAAATCAAACAATGAAAATGAAATTTACACAATTATTACTGCTGGCGACAGTCCTGCTGCTGAGCGTGACTTCATGCAGCAACGACGACAGCCCCAGCAAAGGCGGCAGCAGCAAGCGCACCGTGACCACCCAGATGATTAACCATGTGGTGAACAATGCCACAGGCGAGGTGCTGGCACCAGCTGCCACCCAAAACAAGTTGACCATCGACACCAGTGCACACGTCGCAAGCCTGGAACTCAACTACAGCATCGGCTCGACAAGCATGACGGCAACCGCCGACAACCTCACCGCCGCTTATTCCAGACTGGGCTTCTATAAGCTGGCTCTCAATGGCAGCAACTCGCAGGTGACCGCCCTAGACGGATATGTGGATTTCAACGAGGGCAGCATGAAGTATGCCTACACCACCAGCAACGGCTACCGTGTGATTTCAACGCTGCCCGAGGTGTTCTATCTGAGCACCAGCACCGCAATGACCTATAGCGACACCACCCTGTGCGACACGGTGACCGATGCCATCTACCAGTTCACCATCTATCCTGCCACCATGACCGCCACCGTGCAGGTCATGATGCTGTTGCACACTAGCGACCTCAAATATTTTGAGAACATCACGGGCAAGAACGTGCCTGTCACAGTGACCGCCAACGGCTACGTCATCAGCGGTACCAACATCGCGACCACTGCCGTTTATCGTGGCTACGACTCAAGCACCGGCAGCGAGACCAAGACGACCACAGTCTATCCCTTTGGCTCGTTCACTGCGACACTCAACCTGGAGACGGACAAGTTCACTGCCGACTACACCCTCAACCACACCTCTACCGACAGTGATAACAACGTCATCATCTTGAACACTGCCACTGCCAAAGCCACCGGACAAGTCTATTCAAGATAATGAAAATCAACACTTACAATCAATATCAAAAAGCAATGAAAAAAATCATCAATCTGTGCGCCTTGTTCATGCTGCTCGCAGCCACCTCGTGCAGCAGCGACGACCCCGTGACCACACAAACCTACACCATCACCACCAACAACCGCTCGCTGACTGCCGACGCATCTGATGATGATGTGTATTTCTCGCAAACGACCGCTACACTGGCTTTTGACCTGACCAACTACACCGTCAGCATCACCAGCAGTGCCCTGCTCGACGAGAGCAAGCGCAGCGTCAGCTTTACCACACCCGCTATGCAGCTAACGGCAACCAGCAATGGCATCTATACCTTTACCGACAAGGCTAACGCCACCAACGGCATTTCGGGATTTCATGGCTACGTTAACTTAAGCACCGGCATGACTTGGTTCACCTACACTGTTGACGACACCTACACCATTCACACCACGTCTCAACTGTTGTATGCCTACACCACCACGACGCTCAACGTCGATGGCACGTCGCCCTACTCGCACGCGCAGTCGGCTTATTGCTTCGTGATGGACGAGACGGGCGAAAGCTGCACCTTGCAAATCTCTAACTTCATCTTCGACAACACAGGTACCGTGCAGGTCGAGCAGGTGGACTACGAGAACCTGAAAGTCAAGGTCACTGCCACGGGTTACACGGTGACTGGCGTTGAAGTGATGCCCACCAACGGCTCCGAGCGCTTCAAGCTCTATGATGTGAACTTTGCCATCAACAAGCAGGGTTGCGCCATGCTAGGCACATACGTTTGCAACGACTACAACGTCCTGGTTAGGGGCACTGGCTTTGCCACCGATGTGAATCCATAATGCTAGTGTTGCCGCGGCAACCAGCAGACCCACATGATGCCGGACTCGCAAACGTCCGGCATCTTTTATTGTTATCAATAGCCAAACAAGCGGCAAACCAAACTTTGGAAAGTTTGTTAATAACTTTCAATCATTTTTGCGAGGCGCATCGGCAAGAAAATGTTAACTTTGTTGCCGTCATCACACATTGACAAACTCACTCATACCCAAACAGACAGTTAATTATCACACAGATGATGAACCGAATAGGAAAACTATACTTCCGCTACGGAACCATGGGCTCAGCCAAAACCGCGCTGCTGCTCACGCAAGCCTATAACTTTGAAGAGCGCGGCATGCAATATCTGTGCATGAAGCCCATTATCGACGACCGCGAGAAAGAAAACGTCATCCGCTCACGCATCGGCATCGAGCGCAAATGCTCGTGGATTTATCCCGAAAGCGACCTCTACACCATGCTCAAAGACATGTTTGAAAAGAGCGGAACGGTCAAAGACTGGGTGCTGGTTGACGAGGCGCAATTTTTGAGCGCACCGCAAATCGACCAGCTGGCACGCATCGTTGACGACTTTGGCGTTAATGTGGTGTGCTACGGCTTGCGCACCGACTTCCAATCGCACCTGTTCGAGGGGTCACGGCGACTGTTTGAGCTGGCAGATAGCATCGACGAGGTGAAATCTACCTGCTCGTGCGGCCGCAAGACCATCATCAACGCCCGCATCGATAGCAAGGGCAACATCGTCACCGACGGCAATCAGGTAGAAATTGGCGGCAACGACAAATACGTCGCCCTGTGCCGCCGCTGCTGGCGCAACCGCCGCATCGAGAGCACCCAGCGCAACGCCATCAAGTTTGAGGACGAGTAAGCAGTAGAGACACACCCATACCCATCAATACACCACAGGCGGGAGGTCAAAACCATTTGGCTTCCCGCCTGCAATAGTTATTCTTGCCTTGCGTTAATTGACGGCAGTGACGAAGCGGGGCTTGCCGTAGCTATCGTTCACCACGCGCACATTGCTCAAGCCGCTTTGTTCCAGCAGCTTGCCCACTTGTTCGGCATAGCGGTGGTTAACCTCCAGATAAAGATGCCCGCCGCGTTCGAGTGCCTGAGCGGCATAAGGGGCTATCGCCTTGTAATAGCGCAACGGATCATCGTCGGGCACAAACAACGCTTGCGCTGGCTCATAGTCGAGCACGTTGCGCTCCATGCTGGCTCGCTCGCTCTCACAGACGTAGGGTGGGTTGCTCACAATGATGTCATAGTGCGCCCCGTCGGGCTGCGGCGACAGCATGTCGCCCACCCACAGGCGCACCTGCCGCGACACCTTCAGTGCCTCGGCATTGGCACGAGCCACTGCCACCGCCTCGCGCGAGACATCAAAGGCATCCACTTGCGCAAACTTCAGTGCCCGTGCCAGCGAGATGGCTATGCAACCGCTGCCCGTGCCCATATCCAGCACACGCAGGTCGCTGCCCGTGTTCTCATCGATGATGATATCAACCAGCTGCTCCGTCTCGGGACGCGGTATCAGCGTGTCGGGCGTGACCGTGAAGCGGTGACCGTGAAATTGCGTGTGCCCCACAATGTACTGCAACGGCTCGTTGCGGCACAACCGCGCGATGATGTCGTCGATGCGCGTCTCGGCAAAGTCGGGCAATTCGCTCTCTTGCCGCAAAGCCACATCAACAGGGTCGTAGTTGAACACATCCTCACAAATCACACGCGCCATCGCCTGCAACTCACGCTCGTCATAGTGCCCCTGCAACCCTTGCCTGAGCCTAGCTATCGCATCCTTTAGTTTCATAGTGCCTCTCTTGTTTAATGATTCAGGTTATCTCTAGGTCACAAAGTTACCGATAAATTTTCAATTGCTCCCTTCGGGTGGGCAAAAAATTGTCCCCGTTAGGACATTAAGGCCGGTCTTTGGAGGCAGTGCCGAACTTTGAGGGCGTTGGTCCCATCACAAGCTGCAAGGTGCCACCTTTGCTGATGTCTGCAAAGTTGATATAGGATTTGGTGTACTTTTTGCCGTTCAACGTTGCCGATTGCACATAGATGTTGTCTCGGCTATTGTTGGTTGCCACCACGGTAAAGGTCTTGCCGTTGCCCACATTAATCTCCGCCTTGTCAACAATGGGCGAGCCGATGATGTATTTGCCTCCGGCTGGCTCCACCTGATAGAGGCCCATCGCCGACAAAATGTACCACGACGACATCTGGCCCACATCCTCGTTGCCGCTCAGTCCGTCAAGGTCGTCCTTATAGAGCTCCTGCATCGTCTGACGCAACAACTTGGCACCCTTCCAGGGCTGACCGACATAGTTGTACATGTACAACACATGGTGACTGGGCTCGTTGCCATGGGCATACTGCCCGATGAGGCCGGCAATGTCGGGCGACGCTTCTGCGCCCAAGTCGCCAGTAACCACGAACAGCGAGTCAAACTTTTGGATAAACGGCTTCTCACCGCCAAACAGGGCGACGAGCCCTTTCACATCGTGCGGCACAAGCCAGGTGTATTGCCATGCGTTGCCCTCGGTGTAGTCGTCCTGACGGTGGATGGCATTGAACGGGTCGAATGGCTCGCGGAACTTGCCATCGCTACCCAAGCCGCGCATAAAGCGGGTCTTGGGGTCAAAATATTTGCTATATGCCTTGCTGCGCTTCAAGAAGTAGCTGTAATCTGCCTTGTTGCCCCGCTGCTTGGCGACCATCGCCACACACGCATCGGCTAGGGCATATTCGAGCCCCTTGGCAACGGTCTCAAAAGTCGGGTCCTTATCGTAGGGGATGTAGCCATACTCCTTGAGCTGCGCCAAGCCACGGTCGTCGCACATCGCAGATGCCTTCAGTGCCTCGTAGGCAAGCGGCTTGTCCTGCTCGCTGACATAGCCCTTGAGATACAGGTCTGCCAGCACCACAATGCCAGGGTTGCCCACCATGCAGTCGGTCTCGTTGCCCATCAGGTGCCACACCGGCAACTTGCCTTGCTCCTGATAGATGTGCATCATGGTCGATGCGATGTCGGCTTGCTTCTCGGGGTGGATGAGTGTCATCAAGGGATGTGCGGCGCGGTAGGTGTCCCATAGCGAGAAGGTGGTGTAGTTCACCCAGTTGCCACGATGCACCTTGCCGTCGGCACCACGGTAGTCGCCGTTCACGTCCGAGAACACCGATGGGGCTATCATGCTATGATAGAGTGCGGTGTAGAATATGTGGCGCACCGTGTCGTCGGTCGTCGTGATGTTAATCTTGCCCAACTCGGCATTCCATGCGGCATCGGCGGCTCGCACCACGCCATTGAAATCCCAACCAGGAATCTCGGCTTGCAGGTTGGCATGGGCATTCTCGGCAGACACGGCACTCAAGCCCGTCTTGATGAGCAGGGGTGCGCCGTCGTTCTCAAAGCTGAAGTAGGCGATGCTGTCCGTATTCTCAATCAGCTTCACAGGCTTGGAGAACTCGGCGTAGAAGTAATCGTACTGCCGCTTCGCCCACCCACTCGACAAGCGATAGCCGCTGATGGCTGTTGCGCTCTCTTGCTTAACCTTGCACTCGGACATCTGGTCCCAACCGATGCCCTGCTTCAGGTTGAGCAAAAACATACCCGTCTGGGTGTATGCGGGATAGGTATAGCGTTGAAAACCGGCACGTTGGGTGGCGGTGAGCTCGATGAGCACATCGGGCTGCTTGAGGCGCAGCGAGTAGTAGCCAGGCTTCACCAGCTCGTCGGCGTGGGTGAACAGGGTCCATCGCTGCCCCACCTGACTCACGGGCAAGAAGGTAATGTCGCCCAGCTCGCCAATGCCAGTGCCGCTCAAGTGCTGATGGCTGAAGCCCACCAGCACGCTATCAGAGTAATGATAGCCGCTGCACCAGTCCCAGCCCCGCGTGGGCTCGGTAGGTCCCAGCTGCACATAGCCAAAGGGCACATTGGCGCCCACAAACACATGCCCATGACCTCCTGAGCCAATCATGGGGTTGACACACTGTGTGAAGTCTGCCGCCCAGCAGGGCAAGGCAACAAGCATGGCTAGCACAATGGCTGACCATAATTTCCCTAGATTTTTCATCGTAAATATGCTTTTGTGTTTATTATACAGTAATCTCGATGCGCAGACCCTCGGGACCGCTGACACAAGCCTCATAGTAGCCGTCGCCCGTGGTGCGTGGCCCGTCAAGGGTCGCATAACCCGCCTGGGCGAGGCGGGCAGCCAGCTCGTCAACAGTCTCGCGACTGCCCAACGAGATGGACAGATGCACGCTGGTGACGCCTGTGGACTCGCCCAACGCCACCTGCTGCGGACGCTGCAACAGCTCCAGCCTGCCACCGTCGGCGAACGTCATAAAATAGGTGCGCAATCCCGTGCGGGGATTGTGGTACATGTCGTTTGACACGGCAGCAAAATATTGCTCAAAAAATGCCTTGCACGCCGCTAGGTCGGACACATAAATGCCCATGTGGTCAATCTTCATCTTCGTCTAAAAAATGAGATCCTTATGAATAATCGCCACAAAGGTACAGAAAAAAGCGGACAATGGCAACACTGAGTCACACGTCACTCTTGCGGCGGTTGCAGTCGGCACACAGCATCTGGCAATTGTCTGCCACCGTCTTGCCGCCCTTGCTCCACGGCGTGATGTGGTCTGCCTGCATCTCCTCGATCGCAAAGTGCTTGCCACACGCTGGGCACACCCCACCCTGCCGCTCATAGGCGGTGCGCACATCGCGCTGGTCAAAGGCGCGAATCTGCAAATGGCTTTCTTTGCGGTCGAGCACATACTGATAGATACCCGATTTTTTGGTCACATCTTCGTCTGCCATCAAGCGGTCTATCTCCTCGCCCAGCCGCTTTGTGTCGAGCGGCACGTCGCCAAAGGTGTTATACATCAAGCCCCACGGCAAGCCCTTCATCTCACGTCGATACTTCGGAAAAACGGTCTGCACCCAATTGATAACGCTAGTAAAATAGAGCCACAACTCATTGGCATTGCTGTCACGCTGGTGGTCTGCCATATATTGCTCAATGCTTTTTCCACTCTTGGCGCCAATCCACTTGAGGGCGAGTTCAAGCAACTCTTGGCGATTGACCTCGCACTTCACATAACGGTCAGCCAGCGACTTGGCGGGGCAACCACTTTTTGAGAAATGCCGCTTGGCATCGGTCAGCCACTCGCCGGTATAGACCGCGTTGCGCAATTCCTGGTTGGACAGCTTCACGCCTGCGATGTTGATGGTCTTGAACCACGCCAATTTCTCGCTATCGGTGCCCTCGCAAAAATAAACGGTCAACGGATAATCGAGTATCTGCTCCTGCTCGTCATCGGTGAGCGTGTGGAAGTACTTCTCGTTGATGGAAAAATCGCCCTCCACATACTGGCAAATGCTGATGGTGCGCTGCTGCCCGTCAAGCACCTCGAACACGTCGCCATTTTTCACCCAATACATCACATTGAGCGGAAAGCCCTTGCGCACAGTGTCGATAACGGCATTGCGCTGCTCGTCCTTATAAACAAACTCGCGTTGATACTTGGGTCGCACGTCCAGTCGCCCGTGGTAGGCGGTCACCCCCTCCTCGGCACTATCCTTATAACCATTAACCAAGTCCCGCACCAATATGTTATGAAGCTCTATTTTCATGATTGCTGTTTTTTACGGATAAAAACTCGAGAGTATAGACGTTTGCCACGTACATATACTCTTCCTTTTGCTATATTCAACGTATATTCATTGCCTATAATGTCAAATTGGTCTGGACTATACTTATCCAAGAATGTGATAGGAACACCCATAACTCCATCATAATCCATTGGAATCTCTTTTACTGTTGACACTTCGATTGCATCGTAATTGTCGTATTTCGGATATTCTTCTGGGGTGTACCTTTTGTAAAGGATGATTTCTTCGTGACGTCTCGAATGGTCGAGATTAGTAAACCACCTCACACCTTTTACTCTAATAAATTTGCGTCCGTCTGTGTCAAATCCACAACCCGCTGCATTTAATGGATAATCGTCGGGCACATTAAATTTTCGGTCACCACTTGATATGGATGGTCCAAGCCACATTTTATTTTCCTGTATCAATGGAAAGACCTCTTTGTAAGTTAAGACATTAACATTACCGATGATTAAAAACTTCTTTTCGTATTGTATGAGTTGAGCAAGGTATTCTCGGAATAGCGAAAATGGCGGATTTGTACACACGATGTCCGCTTGTTTCAAAAGCTCGATGCATTCCTGACTGCGGAAGTCACCGTTTCCTTTGAGCTCATGAATGTCAATTTCTTCAAGATCAACCCTGCGGTTCCCGTTTTTATCACCCTCGTAGATGGTATAAACGGCTTTCTCGGCGGCATGCTGACTAAACAGATTGATGTCTTGATTTTTATAGCAGGTACAGATAAGTCGTTTCAGCCCCAAGTGTTCAAAGTTGTTCGAGAAGTATTTAAAAAAATTCGACACTCTGGGGTCATCACAGTTGCATAACACCACTTTGCCCTTGAAATGTGGCTTATAATAACGCAACTCCGCTTCAATATCTGATAATTGCGTATAGAACTCGTCCTTTTTTGCGTTTCTTGCGTTTGACAGACTTGTTGTGTTATTGTTTGTTGCCATACTATCATGATGTGCCGGCTGTTCCCAAGGTCGGCACGATGGTATATAAAAAAGCGTGGGAACTATTGTGTTGTCACCGCACTGAGGCCGACCAAAGCCCTTACCATGTAACAACCAACAGCCCCACGCCTGAACGTATATGAAGCCCATGACGGGTCTGCATACTACGCCAGACGTGAGCACTATTGTCGATTATCCATGGTAATATTGAAATTGGTCGTTTCAGCACAGGATAATGTCCAATAACGCTTTCACGTTAATTCCAACGATGTAGTTGCCCCTTGGTGAGGGCAACGTTGATGCCGCTGCATCAACGCTTGCAAATTTAGCAATATTTCCGCATTTATCAATATTTCCTCCCGCCTTTTTTAACCATTCCCACCACGCAGATATCAACTATTCCTTTGTTGCCACGGGTGTTCCGTGAGATTGCTCACGCAGATTGAGCAGATTGAGCGGATTTTTTCTTCTATTGATGCCCGCGCAAAAACATCACCTCGGAGAGGTGTACCAACATCAGCTCACGCAGATTGGGCGGATTGAGCGGATTTTTTCTTCTATTGATGCCCGCGCAAAAACATCACCTCGGAGAGGTGTACCAATAGGAAGCCCCTGGTTACCGAAGCGACGCATTGCGGAGCGTAGGAACCTGGGGTACAAAGTATTACCAAATTCGGTACCTCGGAGAGGTACACCAACATCAGCTCACGCAGATTGAGCGGATTTTTTCTCCTTATGGTGCACCTTCATTTAGCTCACCTAGGCGAGTGCACCTCTTCGAGGTGCCTTCCACTTAATCGCCTGTACCCTAGGTTCTTCGCTCGCTTCGCTCACTCAGTAACCTAGGGTTTCCTTATGGTACACCTCTCCGAGGTGCTGCCCCATGCAAATATCATTTATCTCATTATCGATACCATTTGGCAAGCGATGTGCTTTGTTATGCAATGCTTTGCACAACGTGGTGGGCTTTTTTAGGCAAAATAGTTTGCATAGCGGCAAAAAGGTTGTAATTTTGTGGTTTGCAAACGAAATTCATTATCTTCTATAACCAAAAACGGATTATTTTTATGAAAAAGTTTTTTACACTACTAACACTTATGGTTGTGCTGGCTTTGCAATCGCAAGCCACGATTTATCTGGTGGGTCAAGCTCCTATGGGTGCCGGTTGGGACCCCAGCAAGGGCATCGAGATGACCGACAACGGTGACGGCACCTATCAGTATGTTACCGCTATCTCGGGCACCGTTTACTTCTGCTTTGCCGACCAGCTCGCAAGCAGCAGCAGCGACTGGAGCACGTTTAACACCAACTACCGCTATGGTCCGTCGAGCAAGGACTACAAGGTGGTGACCAACACCGACGTGCCCGTGGGCAAGAATGGTGACTACAGTTTCCGCTTTGACGGTGACGGCACCGAGTATAAGGTTATCTTCAACCTCAACAACCTGACCATCCGCATCGAGGGTAACACCACCCCCGAGGTTGACCCCATCACGGGCAACTGCTACATTCTGGGCGAGATAGGCGGCAACACATGGGCACCCGACCTGGGCGTGCAGATGTCAAGCCAAGATGGCAACACCTTTAAGGTGACCGCCACCACCACCAACCTCACCGACTATAGCTACTTTAGCTTCACCACCAAGCTCGCTACCAGCGCAGACGACTGGGGCGGCATCACCGACTACCGCTTTGGCGCTACCAGCGAGGGTGACTTTGAGGTGACCAGCGACATGCTGAACACCACCATCGGCTTGAGCGACTTTGGCGGCTCAACGGCATTCAAGATTGCCCCGGGTGAATACACGTTCATCGTCAACATCAACGAGAAGACGCTCGTCATTGAGGGCGACATGGAACCCATCGACCCCATCACCGGCAACGTGTTTATCATGGGCGAAGTGAACGGCAACGGCTGGGCAGCCAACACGGGCTTGCAGATGGCAACCACCGACCAAAACATCTACACCGCCACCATCACCACCGACGGTGCGTCGGTTGACGAGGATGGCGTGGGCTACAGCTACTTTAGCTTCACCACCCTGCTGGGCGAGACCAGTGATAGCTGGAACGACATCTATGCTTATCGCTTTGGCGCCAGCGATGCCGACTACCTGCTGAGCGAGGACCAGCTGGGCATCGAGCTGTCGCTGAGCGACTTTGGCAGCACCAACAGCTACAAAATTCCCGCCGGCACCTACGACCTGGTGCTCAACATGGCCAACAAGACGCTGGTTGTGACTCCTGTCAGCACCGGCTTGCGTGGTGACGTGAACGGTGACGGCGAGGTGACCATTGCCGACGTGAACGCCATCGTTGACCTGATTTTGAGTGGTTCCTATAGCACCCCCGCCGATGTGAACGAGGACGGTGAGGTAACCATCGCCGACGTGAACGCAGTGGTTGACATCATCTTGAACAACCAATAAACGCATCGTTCGCACCTGACGAACAATCCCCATCACCGACGGGACACCTGCCACTAACGGGTGTCCCGTCGCTTTTTGTCACGGGGCATCAAAAAATGGAGAGCGGTGTTTCGTTATTTGCCACGAGTTTTGTAACTTTGCACACAATATTGACATTAACCTAACCCATCAAACGACAATGAGCAAAGAAACCTACCCACATCTGGAGGCATTGCGCGAGGCGATGAGCCGCGTGCACGTTGACGCGGTGATTGTGCCTGGCACCGACCCGCACCAGAGCGAATATGTGTGCGACCACTGGAAATTCCGTGAATGGCTGACGGGCTTCACGGGCAGCAACGGCACTGCCGTGGTCACTGCCGACAAAGCCGCGCTGTGGACCGACTCGCGCTACTTTTTGCAAGCCGAGGAGGAGCTTGCCGACAGCGGCTTTGAGATGATGAAGGAGAATATGGGCAACGACCCCACCATACACGAATGGCTGGCACAAAATCTGGCAGACGACTCGGTGATTGGCATCGATGGCAGGTTGTATAACGCTGCCGACGCCAACCGCCTGGAACGCTTCTGCGGCGAAAACGGCTTTATGCTCGCCACCGAATTTTATCCTGCCGACAAAATCTGGAAAGACCGCCCCGCCCGCCCCGATGGCGTCGCCTATGTGCACGATGTGCAATATGCCGGCGAGGATGCTAACGACAAGATTGAGCGTGTGCTGCAAGTGCTTGAGGACAACGAGGCGACGGGCATGCTGGTCACCGCCCTCGACGATATTGCATGGCTATTTAACCTGCGCGGCAACGATGTGATGTTCACGCCTGTGGTCATCGCATTTGCCTACATCTCGCGCAAACAGCGCGTGCTGTTCATCGATGATAACAAGGTGACCGACGAGGTGCGGCAGCACCTCAAGGCGTGCGACGTGCGCGTGCGCGACTATGAGGATGTGCAGCACTTCTTGGAGCGCGTCAACGAGCACGAGGTGGTGCTCATCGACCCCAACCGCGTGAGCGACACGCTCGCCAACGCCCTGCCCTGCCAAAAGATTTACTTCCGCTCGCCCATCTCGGACCTGAAGAGCATCAAAAACGAGGTGCAAATCGAGGGATTCCGCCACGCCATGGAGCGCGACGGCGCCGCACTGGTGCGCCTGTTCATGTGGATTGAGCAGATGGCGCCCACCGGCACCATCAACGAGGTTGACGTGTGGACCAAGGGCAAGGAGGAGCGTGCCAAAAGCGACCTCTACCGCGAGGACAGCTTTGCCATGATAGCGGGCTACAAGGAGCATGGCGCCATCGTGCACTATGAGGCAACGCAGCAAAGTGCCAGCACGCTGCAAGGCGAGGGCATCTTGCTGGTTGACAGCGGGGCGCAATACCTGGACGGCACCACCGACATCACCCGCACCATCACGCTGGGCACCCCCACCGCACAAGAGAAGCACGACTTCACCCTGGTGCTCAAGGGACACCTGGCACTGCAACGCGCCAAGTTCCCCGTCGGCACGCGCGGCGTTCAGCTCGACGTGCTGGCACGCATGCCGTTATGGCAAGAGTGGATGACCTTTGGTCACGGCACGGGTCACGGCGTGGGTCACTTCTTGGGCTGTCACGAGGGGCCGCAGAGCATCCGTACCGACCTCAACGACACCCCACTGCGTCCTGGCATGGTCACCAGCAACGAGCCAGGCCTGTACAAGACGGGCGAATATGGCATCCGCACCGAGAATCTGCTGCTGTGCGTCGAGGGCGAGCAGACCGAGGCGTTTGGCAACTTCTTGCAATTTGAGCCGCTGACGCTGTTCCCATACGACACCAACCTGATTGACCGCTCGATGCTCACCGCCGACGAGGTGGAGCAAATTAATGCCTACCACACCATGGTGCGCGAGCGGCTAACCCCGCTGCTCACTGCCGACGAGGCAGCATGGCTCAACAACAAGACACAAGCAATTTAAAAACACGACATCAAAACAAAACGACAATAAACGACACAAAATGGCTATTATCAAAAAAGTGAGGGGCTTTGAGCCCAAGATGGGAGAGAACTGTTTTTTGGCAGACAACGCTGTGGTGGTGGGCGACGTGACCATGGGCAACGATTGCAGCATCTGGTTTGGTGCCGTGCTACGCGGCGATGTGAACACCATCACCATTGGCAACCGCGTCAACATTCAGGACAACAGCACCATACACACGCTCTATGAGAAGTCGGTCACCGTGATTGGCAACGATGTGTCCATCGGGCACAACGTGGTGATTCACGGCGCAAAGATTGGCGACATGGCACTCATCGGCATGGGCAGCATCATCCTGGACCATGCCGAAATCGGTGAGGGAGCCATCATCGCCGCAGGCAGCGTGGTGCTGGGCGGCACCAAGGTGGGTCCTCATGAGATGTGGGCTGGCAGCCCCGCCAAGTTCAAGAAGATGGTCGATCCCAAGCAAGCTAGCGAAATCAACGTGAAGATTGCCAAAAACTACCTGATGTATAGCACTTGGTATGACCAAGACGAATAACGGCGACCACTCAGGAGAAAAGAAACGGGGATTTTTTAGGCTACAGATAACAACAGGTTGATTATGAGGTGCATATATTGCAGCTTGCTGATGCTTGTGCTATCGTGGCTGTCGGCACAGGGAGCAATCTACATAGTGGGCAACGACCCATTCGGCAACTGGAATCCCGCCGGTGGTGTTGAGATGAACGATGGCGGCAGTGGGGTGTACACCCACACTGTCGCTATTGACGGAACGGTGTGGTTTGTGTTTGCCGACGGGCAGACCAGCGACTGGACCACGTTTAACAACGACTACCGCTATGGTCCCAGTGGCGGCGGCAGCCAGGAGGTGACCCTCGCCACCACCTATAGCACCAGCAAGTGCAGCGACAACCACGCCTACAAATTCACGGGCGACGGGGCTGAATATGTGTTTACCTTCAACCTCAACGACTTGACTTTTCGCATCGATGAGGCAGGCGACGAGCCACCTGACGATGACGAAGACACCGACCATCCCACGGGTGACGTGAATGGCGACGGCGAGGTCACCATTGCCGACGTGAATGCCATCATCGACATCATCCTGGGTGCGCAAGCCAACTATGATGTGTTGCGGCGTGCCGACGTGAACGGCGACGGCGAGGTCACCATTGCCGATGCCAATGCCGTGGTCAACATCATCATGGGCGGCGACGCACCTGTGGTGGAGAAAACGGGATATGACTATGTGTGGGACGACAACGCCCTGCCTGAGGTACATCTGGAAGTGAGCCTCAGCGAGTGGAACCGCCTGCTGGGGTTGTATGATGCCAACAAATATACCACGCAATATGTGATGGGGACACTCACGTTCGTCAAGGAAGGCGAGAGCACTGTCATCGATAGCGTGGGCATCAGGCTCAAGGGCAACACGTCGCGGCGGCGACCCGAGGGGTCGCAAGGCGAAAAGCATCAGGCCAACAACACCGACTGGCATCATGTGCACTTTGGCGTCAACTTGCGCAAATATGTCGATGACGATGCCCATAGCATACAAGGCGTGCGCAAACTGCACCTCAAGTGGTTCAAGGACGACCCGATGTATGTGCGCGAGGTGTTCTGCTATGAGCTATTCCGCCGCGCGGGCGTGTGGACTGCCGTGCGCGACAACTATTGCCGTCTGTGGGTGCATGTGGCAGGCGACAGCCACGAGGCATACTATGGCGTGTATGGCATGATTGAGCCCATCGACAAGCGATACCTCAAGGACCGCAAGGCGCAATTTGGCACTAGCAACGGCTACCTGTGGAAATGCCGCAATGCCGCCGCAGGGCTTAACAACCCCGACCATGGCGACTTCTGGTACGACGACGATAGCGATGACCGCCATGCCTACACCTTGAAGACGCAGACGCAGCAGTTTGACAGTGCCAAAGTGCAGTTGCAAGACTTTATGCGCAAGCTCAACAACTTGAGCGATAGCGAATTTTATACCTGGATTCAAAGCGTCACCGATGTTGACTTGCTGCTGCGCACCTATGCAGTGAACGTGGGTGTGGGCATGTGGGACGACTACTGGAACAACGCCAACAACTATTACCTCTACTTCAGCGGTAGGCATCTAACCGATTATCAGGTCTATTTTATCCCATACGATTATGACAACACGCTGGGAACCAGTCTGCAATGCGGTGTGCAAAGCGATGCCGGCAGACAAGACCCGCTCAACTGGGGCAGCAGCGACAACCCGCTCATCAGCCGCCTGCTCAAGTTTGACGACTTCAAAGCCACCTATGTGAACTGCCTGAAGCAATTAGTGACCAGTGGCAATGCCCTGATGGATAGAAGTTCGAGCCAGAGCCGCATCCGTGCCTGGCAGAACAAGGTTGCCGCCTATGTGGACAACGACACGGGCGAAGACACCGCCATCAGCGACGAGCCTGCCAGCTGGGGCAATCATGGTGAATACCGATTGCTCAAAAATTCAAGCAACAACTTTTTTACGGTTAAAGCCAATGCCATCAACGCATTGCCTTAACGCAGCCGCCATCAACCGCCTGTACAAGCCTTGAAGGCGTAGATGGCAAACATGATGACGACAAACCAGACGATGTAGGTGCCGCAACCGCCCTGCCGTGAGGTGGCAGGCTGCGGGTTGCCATCATCGCCTGCTGACGTGTCCATGGCGCGATAGGGCGAATGGGGAATCAAGATTTGGCGCGGACCGCCATTGTTGTACGGGCCGATAACGCCACCCGCCTCCAGCTGCTGGATGAGGCGAGCCGCCCGCTCGTCGCTGATGCTGAAACGGTCGCGCAACATCATCGGGGTGATGGCGTTGCAGGTGGACAAAAAATTGACAGCCTCGTTATAGAGCGGGTCGAGCGACGATGATGCCGATGCCCCTGCGCCAGGCAATGGCGGCGGCAAGACGGTCACATCTTGCGGAGCAATATCAACAGCCGTGGTTGTCCCGCTGTCAAAGCTGCTGCCACAATGCGGACAAAAGTGGGCATTGCCATCGGTCACATGGCCGCAACGCGGACAAGTGATGTCGTGCGCCTCGCCCCGCGTGGTGTCAAGCTGCAACGTGCCGTCATCAAGCGGGACATAGGCATAGTCGCCAACCACCTGAAGCTGACTTAAACACTGCGGGCAAATCACCTTGTAATCACTCGAAATGAGGGAATTGACACTCACCATAATGCGCTTGCCGCACTTGGGACATGTGAAACTTTTATCCATATTCGTCAAGACTTGATTCTTAAACAGTCGCGCTTTTAAATGTCGTGCAAATTTACATCATTCGACAAATTTACACAAAAAAGCCAAACAAAACAAACATCAACCCACAAATACCATGCCAACCGCACCCATCATTACCGAAATGACGCAATAAAAAATGTGCGCCTTGTTTCACAACAATCCGCACACTGTAAACCTTAAAAATCTAATCCTATGAAAAAACTGATGCAAAGATACAGCCCTTGCGCCAGATAGCCAAATTTCTAGCGTATAATAATTCTCAAAATGCCTTACGAATTGTTAAAAGGGAGTCTTTCTACCTAAAAAAACGACCTATAGGACATTATTTTTAGCCTATTTACCTAAAAATCGCATTTTTTGCGTCATGCAGCAGGCTGGATGTTGTTGCCCGCAACGATGATGCACACCAGCAATGCCAGCAACAGGGCAATGGTGATGTAGGCAAACACCTGGAAGCGCTTGCTGGGGCGGCTGCCACGCTGTGTGATGGTGGTGCGCTGCGCCACACTGCGTGAGTAGGATGTGATTTGGCGCAACACATCGCTGCGCTCTTGGGTGGTAGTAGCCGCCTTAGACCGCACCTGCTGATGCGCCGCCGGCTTGTCGGTCTGTTCGGGCTGCGGTTGCTCGGCATCGACACCCGATTGATAGGGTTGCGAGGCGTTAGCCTTGTTTTGGAAGGGAGCCATCAAGTCCACGCCGCAATAGGGGCAAAAGTTGATGCCCGCCGGCAAAGCCTTGCCACAGTTATAGCAATAGCCCGCCGACGACGCATCGCCACCCGTCACAGGGTGACGCTGAGCCGCCACCTCGCTAGCAGTGAGCTTATTGCCCTCGACATAGTAGGTGGTGAGACACTGGGGGCACACGACCATGTTGTCGTGCAGAGCCAGCTCCTCGGGCGACACGGTCATCGTCTTACCGCACTGTGGACACTTGTGTTGCATCGTTGGTTTTTCACTAAGAACAAGCGCAAAGGTAACACTTTGTCGGCAAATGAACACGCATTTACCGACAAAAGTTGACAAAAAAACTAAAAATGTTTACGATGAGCACCCTGGCGCATTTTATGTGCCAGGGTGCTCAACATCAATGACATTTGGGGAATTAATTATTTCTTAAATCGTTCAGAACCGTAATTATTAGCATGAGAACCTTAATAATCACTTATTAAAATCGTGTGCCTTTCGAGACATATTTGCTTGTTAAATTGCAAGCTTTCACTTGATAACCTTGACGGCGGTCTGGCTGCCGTCGGTGTAGCGGGTGCACTTGATGTAGAGGCCTGCGGTGGGCTGGCTGATGAGTTGGCCCTGCAGGTTGTAGTAGCGCACTTGCTGCACTTGCTTGTCAGAAGCGTTGGCCTCGGTGACACCGGTGCTGCCGATGGCGGCGCGGGCGGCGTTCACCACCTCGCCGGTGCCGGCATTAACCACGACGGCTGCCACGCGCAGTTTGTCCTTGTTTTGCACGATGGGGTCGCCACTGGTGTTGGTCAATTCGTCGGGATTGATGGTGATCGAGTGGCTGTAAACCGTGTTGCCCTCGATGTCAGCGGGCAGACTGCCCTCGAGATTGCCGCTGGCATAGACCACCACGTCGTTGAAGTGGTAGCCCTTGATGGGGTTGGACATCTCGGTGAGTGGTTTGAGGAATGGGTCACTGTCGTAACGGCCTGCGTATGAGGCATAACTATTGTTCTGGTCCCAGTCGCTGCCGGCCTCGCCATACATATCGTCCTCGAGCAGCATATAGCCCACGCGGTAATCGATGCCGTCGTAGGTGTCGATAAACATCACGTCGCTGGTGACCGTGATGGTCGAACGGTCGTCGTTCCAGACAGCTTTGAGGTCGATGCCAGCCTCAGGCAGTAATGTGGCTTGATAGTCAATCACATCCATGATGCCCATCGGCGCCTCGGTGTAGCCATAATAGGGATCCACACTGTGGACACGGTCAACCCAAGCGCCTGGGAATCCGCTCACCTTGCTGGGATAGCTGCTCGAAGTCATGACCTCCATAGGATCGCTGTTGTGGTAGGCAACACCAACCAGATCATCACCATAGATGTCTGCCAGTTCCTCCATGGCCACCAAGCCGCGTACACACCAGCCACACCATGTGCCGGTGTACTCCTCAATGATGGGGCGCTTGACGGGCACCAATTCCAGCACATGCAGATCAGTTGTCCGCAAGGGGTTCACATCCTGATTGCTCATGCCGTTCGCGTGAGTGGTGTTCAGGGTAAGATCATACACGCCAGATTGCTCGATGGCAGGCAGCGTGAGGGTGGCCTGCGCCGAGCGGCCATAATATTCGGCTGCAATGGGCTCGTCCAACGTCAGCGTGCCGCCGTGTGGGGCGCCAGCCACTGCAGCTGCATAGGCGACACTGCTCACTGGCTGCGTGCCGTGGTTCACCACGGTCACATCGAGCGTCACCTCGTTGCCGCGCTTGACGTAATAGTCGCTGGCAGGCTGGATCACTGCAGCGCACTCGTGCACCTGGTCGCCGCCCAGCACGAGCTCGATGACGGTGCTGTAGTCGTCGCTCATGTCGCGCCACGAGCGGAAGGTGCGCGAGCCGTGGATCCAGAAGCCGTTGTCACTCAGAGCGGTGGCAGCATACATCGGTGTCTTGTCCAAATCGACGCTGAGCTCGTTGACGATGAACGAATAGCCGGCATAGAAGCCCTCACTGCCAATGGTGTAAGGCTCGTCGAAAGTGACCGTCATATAGCCATCGGCCACGCTGGCGGCGTCTTGCCAGATGATGTCGGCATCAGCACGCTTCACGCCGTCGCGGGTGGTAATGCCCAACTGCGACGACAGCCAGCCAGCATAGCTAGTGGCGCTGCAATCGACCACCGCCACACGCAGACCCATCACCTGCATGCCCACCAGGCTGGAATCTTGCACAAACATGGCCACATCGTAGGCCTCGGCTCGCTTGCTGCCAAACTCGATGTAAGTCGATTGGTCGCCGAGCGTGCTGCTGTAGTAGAGCGTGCCCTCTTGCGCCCATGCCGAGGCGGCAAACAGAGAGGCCAAAAGGCAGGTATAAATCTGTTTCTTCATCTTGTCGATTTCTTTCTGTCTTAAAAAGGTTTCCCGTGGGGCGCATCATGACAGCGCCCCAACGAACAACCAGTTAGAACCATATCACATTACCTATTTAACCACAATCTTGTGAGCGGTGCCGTCGCTCATCTTGACGATGGTGATGCCATCGGTGGCGGGTGCGGTCAGTTGGCGGCCCTGCAGGTCGTAGTAGCCTACCACAGTAGCCGTGCCGTCGCCGAGCACCTCGGCAATGCCGTCGCTGTTGATCACATACCACACGATGTTGCTGTGATGAACCTCGCCATCGTAATGGAAGCTGGTGCGGACACCGATCTTCTTGTCAGGTGAGTGCTGCATATAGACGGAGCGCATATTGACAGCATTGTAGGGATGAGGCAGACTGGACGAACGAGGATGAGTGAACCAAACGTCGGTGGTGTTTTCAGTAAAGTCTTCGGGATACTCCTGCGGCGTGAATACGAACACGCTGTCCTCACTATCCATATAGAGGCGCCACGAGATGCTGTCGCTGTTGATATAGTTGCCGTCAACGTCCTCGAAAGCTACATAGAAGGCGAAGCGATAGCGTCCGGCATAGTCCTCGGACTTGTCTTTGAAGAGCAAGTCATAGGGATCAGCAGGCGTGGTAGCCTTGGGAGCATAGGGCTTGAAGATGGGCATCGGCAAGGTGAGATACATCGCCTTCCAGTCACCCATAATCTGATCTGAGCACTTGGTCTCTACCGACTTGCCCTTCACGTCGATAATCCACAGGTCATCGTCGTAAGAAATCACGCCCGTCTCGCTATCATAGTTCATGTCGATGCTGGTGACGGTGTTGTCGTCGATCCACTCGGTCCAGTGATAGGCATCTAACTCGTCGGACTGCGTCTCCTTTTCGACTTCATCACCTATGCGCAGGAACATACCATCCTCGCTGATGAATTGCGGGATCGCGAAGTTAACCTTGTCGCCCTTGATGGTGCCCTTGATGATCGTCATATCGTCCAAATTATAATAACCCGTGGGGATCGTGAAGTAGAGGTCATCACCCTGACGAGCCACATCGATCACCTGAGCAGTTACGTTGCCCTGCTCCTTGGCCGTGAGTACATACTGCGACGTCTCGGCACCCTCGGGGATGGTATTCACGGGGTCAGAAATCAGGATGTAGTTGGGACGGATGTAGTAGTTATAGAGCCATGAGTGAGCCTCGTTGGTGATAGCGATCACATCGTTGCACTTGATATTGCCCGTGGCGGGATCGTAGGTGAATGATGCGTCAAAGGCCTCCTCGTCGAACGTATAATCGATATATGTGATATCGGTTTCCTCCCAATCGTCATACTTGGTCACGATCTCGCTCTTAGCGGGTCCGAAGTAGCGCGCAGCACCATTGATGATGCCAACGAACTGCTTGCTCTCGGCGATAATCTCGTTGGTCTCGCTATCGAGATAACCCTTAAACAGGATCTCGTCGCTCACGCCATCGGCCCTCATGAAGTAGAAGTCCTCGCCAGAACGGGCGATCTTAACGATAGCGCCCTGGTGGTTGCCCTGGTCGTCATACTCGCTGTTGAGCCAATAGGTGTTGATCGTCGCGTCCTCGGGCACTACGGCAGTCTGGAGATCATACTTCACAAAACGTGGGGCATAGAGGTGACTGTCCATGATGCGGCTGCCCGACAGCAAAGCCAATACTGTGGTATCACTTGCAGTGATGGTGCCCGTAGCCTCGTCATAGTCAAGATATAGGGTGCCAGGAGCATCAATGCCATAGTTATAAGTGCCATCCTCGTTAGCGGTCATCCAGCAGGTGTTGACGTACTTGTAGACCATGTAGTTGCCCAGATAGCTTGTTGCCAATGCAAACTGCGGCATAGCTACCTCGATCTTGCTGCCATTGAGCGTACCCTTGAAGGTGGGGCCGTCACCGGCACTGAATACGTCGTTAAAGTAGAAGTCGTTGCCCAAGCGCGAGATGGTTACCACGCGCAGGTCGCTGCGGGTGGTGGTGCCGTCGTCACAACTCGACAGGGTGTAGTATTGCGAGTTGGCGCCCTCGGGGATGGTCAGTGGCTGCATCGACTCGAGGTCGATGGGCTCGAGCAGATTGTTGCCCTGCATGAACATGACGTTATAGTCCTGATCGGTGCCAGCGATATAGACACCCTCGCCATGGATGGTGTCGTTGGCAATCGTTAGCTCAAAACTCTCGGCATAAGGGTCGGCATCCAGCGTACCGCTCTCGTTCTCGGCCATGATGGTCGCATAGATATAACGGCCAATCCACTTGCCACACAATTGATTGTTGGCAATGGTGATCACACCATTGTGTCTGTCGCCGCTAGTGAGGACGCCCTTGATATAAGCACCATTAACCGCCATACGCAACAGGTTCTTGATATAGACTGCGCTATCGGCATCGTTAAAGTAAACCTCGGTGCCGATGCCGGCATACGAACTGCTGCCCCACGACGTGGCCTCGTATTCAGACAGCATATAGTCGTAACGCTGGCCCTCGGCCTGGATGATAAATCCATAGCCATCGACCACGGCCTCGCGTTCGGGGGCTTTGTTGGCTCGCTGAGCGGCCTCGCCACTTTGCTTCATCTGTGCCTCAACAGCGGCACTCACTCGCATGCTGGGGGCGGCCTGAACCGGCAGCAGCGTGGCGGTCTGCCCAGCGTGTGTGAGCATTGCACCACTCGTCAGCATGGCTAACAATAGGTAGATTTTCTTCATTGTTTAAATTTTTTTATAGGTTTATAAAAGACATATTGATTATTCTTTGCCTAAAACAAATAAGCGTGAAACATCTGGCAGTTGCCAAACTGTTTCACGCAAAATTAGAAAAATGATAGCAAATGTGTGGTAAACAGGAGCGTCAGGCTTGTTCAAAAATGTAGGCTTGCACCAATTTGGGGCAAAATTGTGGAAATTTGAACATTTGACGGCCTCGACTGAGGCCTGTGTGGCTTGCTATTGCGCATTGCGCGCCTGACGTTGATAGGCCGATGGGGTGAGTCCGGTCTGCGCCTTGAAATTGGTCGAAAAACCCGAGCGCGACTTAAAACCCACACTGGCGGCGATGGCCTCGATGGTCTGGTTGCCATAGTGCTCGATGTCGTTAAAACGGCGACAAGCCTCGCGGATGCGGTACTCGTTGAGCAGTGCGTTGAAGTTACGTCCCTGCAGCTCGTTGATGACCTGCGACACCTGATTGGCCGACGACTGAGTGAGCTCCGCCAAGGTGTTCAACGAGAAATCGGTCTTGAAGATCTCGTCGCTAGTGTTCATCACTCCCATCACACGGTCAAGTAGCAGGGATTTGGCATCCTGATTCATGCCGTTCTTCTTGTACTTGGCGGCGGGTTGCTCCTCGATCAGGGCTTGCCGCTCCTCGTCGGCCTTGAGCAGTTGCACATTATTTAAATAGAGTCGCCGGTTGTTGTCCTGCACCTCGCGGTATTTGCGGTAAAGCATCACCAGCAGTGTGGTAACGATGAGGGCGAAGGCGGCGATGGCCCACAACATACGCCCCTTGATGCGGCTTTGATAGGCTTGCTCGTCGGCACGCTTGTTGGCCTGGTCGACCTGCGACAGGAACTTCTGTCGGTTCATATCCAACACCTTGTATTGGTTGAGCACCTTGTCCTTCTGCCTGAGATAGAGCAATTCATACCTATCGGCCTGAGCGGTGTTGCCACGGCTCTGATAAAAGTCAAGAAAATAGCTGTACACCTCCAGCAAGTCCATCTGACGGTTGTTTTGCTTGGCGAACTGCTCAAATTGGGTCATCAGCTGCAGCGCCTGCTGATCCCTGCCGGCATGGACCAGCGCAGCAAACTTTGCAAACACCAGTGTCTCGACATAGACGACTGACTGCTGGCGCAGCATGATGGAATCGATCAGGCTGATGGCTTGGTCGTAATCGCCCTGTTGGCATGCTAACGCAGCTTGACACATCCGCCGCGCGATCAAGACTTTGTGGGCGGTATCGGTGGGCGTAAGCGCGAGATAGTCTTGCAATTCACGCTGCACGCGATGCACCTTGCCATACTCGATGCTATAGCGTGCCATGTTGATGGATAGAGCAGCCATGACTCGGCGAGTAGCCGCATCTTTGACTGCCGTAGGTTTGCCCAAAGCGAAACCTCGCTTAAACTGGTTGAGGATGCTGTCTTGCGTGACGTCCTTGTTGGGATAGAGCGAGTAGTTGATGATGACAAAGCGCGCCATGTTGTTATGAATGGCGATCTGCTTATTCACCAGCTTGTAACGCTGAGCCAGGTCGAGGGCTTTGAGAAAATATTCCTGCGACTTCTGGAAATCGAAGTAATAGTCGGCGTAGAGGTTGCCCATGCCGTTGAGTGCGGCTGCACATTGAGAAATCTCGGCCGTATCGCGGCTGCTGACGGCAAACCGGCGGTTGGCCACGATGGTGAAGCAGATGAGAGCGCTGTCGGGGACATCGTGACTGACATAGTTGAACGCCTGGTCCATGAGTTCGCGGCTGGGCAGTCGGCTCCGCTCACTGTTGAGAGTGAGGGGCACGTTGTTGAGCGCCATCGCGGTTGTAAACGATAGCGTCAGCAGCAGGCACATCACGGCGGCCAGACAACGGTGCGGACAATTGGCAAACGTTTTCATCATCATTGTTTATCAAAGTATCGGGCAACCGATGGCGGCGTTGGGGGCTTGGATGTGGAGCAGGCTCGCAAATCGCACCATCGGGCGCCTCAGCAAAGTCAAGTCGCTGATATGTCGGTTAAATCGATCACTCACGGGACAAACTTACATAAAATTTTTCAATTTCCCCCTCGCTTTTGACAAAAACCTTGCAACCCAGCTGGGAATTTCGGGCTCGCATTTTGTAAGAACATCTCTTTTATAAGAAAATGGTCATGAATACTGGCAGTAGTGTTGTTGCCTCGTCTTTCGCCAAGTCTTTCGTGTATATAAGATAACGATTGCTTATGCGGTCGGAATATTTCGCGCAGAATGCGTCGAGCGAAGCATGAGATTTATAACCTGATGACTTCACCTCAATAGGACAGATTTTGTTGCCTCGTGACAACAAGAAGTCCACTTCGTAGCTGTGGTTGCTGCTTTCCTTTGACCATGTGTGATAGAAAAGTTTGTTGCCCGTGGCTGTCAACATTTGAGCGACAACATTTTCATAGACATATCCGAGATTAGCGGCAAGTTTATCGGAGAGCAGCTTCTGGTAAATGAGATTTTCGGTGACATCCTTATCCCAAAAAGCGAGTGTGATGAACAGTCCCGTGTCACCAACAAACATTTTATATTGGTCGGTGTTGCTGTTGAGGGGAAAACCTACGTTGGGGTCATTAGAATGATAGGAGAAGTTGACCACCATGCTATCTTTCAACGCATTTAGCACCTCAGAGAGATTTTTGCGCTCACTGTCAGAAAGGACGCTACCTACTTGATAGCGAGACGCATTTTTGCTCAGTTCTGAAGGTATCGCCTGAAAAAGATGCGAGGCGCGTCCTGAGGGATCAATCTTCAAGAAGTCGTCATTGTAGAGCTCGATGATCTCGCGCTTTACCGTATCAACTTTGCTCAGGTTGTTGGTGTCGAGATATTCATTCACCGCTTGGGGCATGCCGCCGACAAGCATATAGAGGCGGAAATCGCGCATGGCCTTGCGGAAAGCCTGTCCAAGAGGCAGTTGCTTGTCAAAAAACTGGCGAAGCAGTGGAACTGTCGCAGTGTCGCCCACAGCCCATCTAAACTCCTCATAATCCATCGGGAACATGTCGATGCGTGTTTCCTCGCTAGGAATGATAATGCCCTCGGTGTTTTTGCGGATGGATATCAGCGATCCCGTCTCAATGTAATCATAGCGATGGTCTTGTACCAAATACTTGATAGCCTGACGCGCAAGAGGGCATTTCTGCACTTCATCAAAGATGATCACCGAACGACGCTCGTAGAGCACCACATTATAAATTGCTTGCAAGCGCAGAAAAATATAGTCCAAATCCATCAGATCGTTGAACAGCGACTTCACCTCGTCTGATGCCTTCGCAAAATCGATAAGCATGTAAGATTCGTACTCTTGCCGTGCAAACGCCTCTACAATGGTAGATTTGCCTACTCGACGGGCTCCTTTGACCAAAAGGGCGGTTTTCCCATCGCGTTCCTGCTTCCAGTGAAGCATCCGGTCGTATATCTTCCGTTTGAAAATCCTCATATTTGGTATCTTAAATATCCATTTTTAGGGCAAAATTAATGCAAAATTCCAAAATCCCCAATTTTATTTGCCGCAAATGTTCCAAAATCCCCAATTTTATTTGCCGCAAATGTTCCAAAATCCCCAATTTTGAATGATAAATGTGTTGGAATTTTGGTATGATAAGTTATTGAATGCCTTGTGGTTGAGGCAGCCAATGGTATAGTTATTCGTATTTAATAATGATGTCGCTACGGCAAGATGGGGCAACCGATGGCGGCGTTGGGGGCTTGGATGTGGAGCATGGCGCAAACGGTGGCAGCGATGTCGGTCATGTGGGTGAGGCGGCTGGTCTCGCCTGGGGTGACGTGCCAGCCCATGAAGATGAGCGGGATGTGGCTATCGCTCTGACTCCAAGTGCCGTGGTTGCTGCCAGCTTGCTCAATGCGGCCTGCATACACACCCGTGCGTGGCACCAGATAGATGTCGCCGCTGCGCTGTGGATAGTAGCCGAGCACGATGCGCTCTTTGAGGATGGCAGGCAGGGTAGCAGTGGCAATGTGTGCCACATCGACCGCCCACTGGATTTCATCGGGCTGTGCCAAGGCTCGGCATGCCACATCGGTCACCGCTTGGCGGTCGAGGCCAGCACTGTCGATGGCGTGGTGGTTGAGGTAGAAGGTGTACTCCATCGAGGCACTAATCAGGTTGTCAACACCGAATTGCTGCTTGAGCTGGCTGTTGGCATCAGCACGGGCAGTACCCTCATCCCACGCGCCGCTGGGCAAGCCATATTGCGTCATGCGCGGATAGCTGTGGGTGCCACCATGGTCGGCACTGAGGAACAGCAGATAGTTGTCACGCCCCACACGCTGGTCCAGCAGGTCGATGAAGCTCGCCAACTCCTTGTCGAGCTGCCAGTAGATGCTATCCACCTTGGGTGAATGGGTGCCAAAGTAGTGGGCGCACATGTCGGTGTTGCTCACGCTGATGGCGAGCATGTCGATGCTGCCGCCCTGCCCTAGCCGCTCGCTGATGAGCGCCTGCCGCGCCATGTCGAAGGTGAGCGTCGTGCCTGCGGGCGTGTTGTTCACGTCGGCTGCCAACAGGTCGGTGTGCGTGGCGTTGAAGTCCTGCACCCATTGGGGCAGACGGTCGGTATAATAGGTGCTGGTGATGAATGCCTTGCTGCCACGGTCATACCAATAGGCACCCGTGGGGTTATGTCCAGCGGGCAGAATAGCGGCGCGATCCTTGAGGGCGATGCCAATGATGCGGCTAGCCCCCTCGGTGGCAAGCTGCAACTGGTCGCCGATGGTGGTGGTGATGAGGTTGCGCGGTGACTTGCCCCGTGCCCTGTCGTTGCCGCCCACCGCCTTATAACTATCGTCTTGCACGCTGGTGACGTTGTTGCCGTCGAGCATAAAATTGTTACCCGCAATGCCGTGAAATGCTGGTGTGGTGCCGGTGTAGATGCTGGCATGCCCCGCTGCGGTGACAGTTGGCACATAATCGATGATGGTGTTGTTGCAGCGGTAGCCATCGGTGAGCAGGGTGTTGAAGCCCTTGCCCGTCCAGGGATAGGTGTAGAGGTAGTCCCACCGCATCTGGTCAACCACGATGCCCACCACCAACTTGGGGCGGTCAACACGGGCCTGAGCACTGAGTTGAACACATGCGCACATTGCCAGCAACAGCGTTGCACAGCATCTGATGGCTAAATTTGGTTTCATCATTTTGTTTCAGGTTGAGATAGTTAAGAATCAGCATGTTGCCCCGTCATCGGGTGGTGCCGCGCACAACGAGTCGGGTCTTGACGACGCGCTTCTCTGCCTTGTCGCTGGGCAATTTGCCCTCAACGGTGTCGATGAGGATGTCGGCAGCCTCTTTGCCCACCTGAATGCCTCGCTGCTCAACGGTGGTAAGCATGGGGTCGCACACGGTGGCGCGGAAGCCGTTGGTGAAGCCGCAGATGGACACCTCCTCCGGAATCATGTAACCCAGTCGCTTAACCACCGAGAGGATGCCGATGGCAGTCTCGTCGTTGACAGCAAAGAAAGCATCGGGCCTGTCCTCCATGCGCATCATGGCAGGTGTGATGCGCTCGGCATCGGCACGGTTGTCACAGATGCGCACCAGCTGCTCATCGAGCTGCATGCCAGCTTTGTAGATGGCATCTTTGTAGCCATTGAAGCGGTTCTTGCCAATTTCCATGTTCATGCTGGTGCCATAAAATGCCACCCGCTTGCATCCCGTCTCGATGAGGTAGGAAACCGCCTTGAGTGTGCCCATGTAGTCGTCCACGACCACCCGACTGGCATTGATGGCAGGGCAAATGCGGTCATAAAAGACAAGCGGCACGCCCGACGACACCAGCTTCTCGAAATGGTCATATCGCTCGGTGTCCTTGGCTTGCGAGACGATGATGCCGCAAACCTTGTTTTTGAGCATCGCCTCACAGATGCGCACCTCGTTCACGTAGCTCTCGCCGCTCTTGGCGACCATCAGCTGGTAGCCACGCGCCGCTGCCTCGCCCTCGATGCCATCGAGAATCGACGAGAAATAATAATGTACAAATTCGGGCATGATCACACCGATGGCACGCGACGGGTTGCGCTTGTTGTGGCGCAACTGCTCAGCAATGATGTTGGGGAAATAATTGTGCTCGCGGGCAAACTGCTGAATGGCCTCTCGCCGTTCGCGTGAAATGCTGGGGCTGTCACTGAGCGCCCGCGACACCGTAGCGACCGACACGCCCAATTCGCGGGCAATGTCCTTCATTGTCATCTGTCGGTTTTCGTTCATAGCTAATTTGGCAATAACCTGTTGAATAGTTGTTTGTGTGAGTTAATCGATGTGTGGCGACAGGTGTAGCCGCCAGTGACACGACCTATGTTTTGCAGGTGACGAAAGTATAAAAAAATCTGCAACTGCGCAAACGATTGCACTTAATTAAAGATTTTTTTAACATTCACAATGAGTTTCAACATTATAAAATAAGGTAAATTTGCCTGCTTTTAGATCTCGCCCCAGCGGGCTATAAGAGCGACAATTAGGCCTATGCAAATAGCCAACGAAAGACCAGATTAACCATTTAATTTATTTATTATCAACGTAATATTAACTTTAAAAATTAAGCGATGAAGCAATTAAACATCCGAATTCCCTTGAGGATTCTCACCCTGGTGATGGGATTGTTCCTATCATTGGGCGCCTATGCACAGATTACTGTGAACGGCAATGTTAAGGATGCTAGTGGCGAGCCCATTATCGGCGCGAGTGTTCGCGTGGTAGGGACCCAGCAGGGCACAGCTACCGACCTGGACGGTAACTTCACCCTCACTGGTGTGCCCGAGGGCGCCAAGCTCCAAATCACTTCGGTAGGCTACGACATGCAAGAGGTAACTGCCTCGGGCAACGTGGTCGTCACCATGACTGAAGGCAGCCAGATGCTCGAAAACCTGGTGGTTATCGGTTATGGCGTAGTTAAGAAAAACGACTTGACCGGTTCGGTCACCGCCCTCAAGCCCGACAGCAAGAACAAGGGCGTTGTGGTAGCCGCACAGGACATGTTGGCTGGTAAGATTGCCGGTGTGAACGTCACCAGCGGTGGCGGTACGCCTGGTGGCGGTGCCACCATCCGCATCCGTGGCGGTTCGTCACTGAATGCAAGCAACGACCCCCTGATTGTTGTTGACGGAGTGCCTCTGGACAACAACGGCATCAAGGGTCTTGCCAACGGTCTGGCAACCATCAACCCGCAGGACATTGAGAGCTTCAACGTGTTGAAGGACGCTTCGGCAACCGCCATCTACGGTTCGCGTGGTAGCAATGGTGTCATCATCATCACCACCAAGAAGGGCCGCCGTGGCCAGCGCCCCAGCATTGCCTATAACGGCAGCTTCACCGTGAGCAAGAAGAAGAAAAACATCGACGTGATGGACGGTGACGAGTTCCGCGCGTTCGTTAAGGAAGTGTACAAGGACGACAGCCGCTATGAGGAGGCTGTGGCTGCCCTGGGCAGTGCCAACACCAACTGGCAGGACGAGATTTATCGCACAGCCCTGAGCCACGACCACAACCTGACGTTCACCGGCTCGGTGGGCGACTTCTTGCCCTATCGCTTGTCAGTGGGTTACACCGACCAGCAAGGTATCATGAAGACCAGTGACTTCAAGCGCTTCACCACTGCGGTGAACTTGAACCCGTCGCTGCTCAACGACCACCTGCGCCTGAACTTGAACGGCAAGTTCATGTGGGCTCACTCAAAATATCCTGACGGCAGTGCCATCAACGCAGCGGTGTGGATGGATCCCACCCAGCCCATCAAGAGCACCGATAGCAAGTATAAAAACTTTGGTGGCTACTTTGAGTGGCTCACCAACGGTGATGCACTCAACGACAGCCAGTGGACCGAGACCTACAACACGCTTGCCACTGCCAACCCCGTTGCCATCATCGACCTGAAGGACGACCGTGCCATCAGCCGCTCGTTCACTGGTAATGCCGACATCGACTACCAGATTCATGGTTGGGAAGACATGCGCCTGCACCTGACCTTGGGCGCTGACCTGGGCAAAGGTAAGCAGTGGACCGATGTTGACCCCGCCTCACCGCTTGCAGCCTACTACGGCAGCCATGGTTGGGACCAGATCATCAAGCGTGCCTATACCCTGAGCACCTATGCACAGTATTATAAGGACTTTAACGAGGATCATCACTTTGACGTGATGGCTGGTTACGAGTGGCAGCACTTCTGGCGTCGCCAGACCAACAGCTATTGGGGCTACTACGCCAGCACCAACAAGAACAGCGAAAACGCTGGTAAGGTGTATGGTCTGAGTACCTACAAATATTTGACCGAGAACTATCTGGTATCGTTCTTTGGCCGTCTGAACTACATCTTCAAAAACCGCTACTACATCACCGCCACCCTGCGTGACGACGGTAGCTCGCGTTTCGAGAAGCACTGGGCGCTGTTCCCCTCGATTGCCCTGGCATGGCGTATCAAGGACGAGGCATTCTTGCGTGACACTGACGTACTGAGCGACCTCAAGTTGCGTCTGGGCTGGGGTAAGACCGGTCAGCAGGATGTCGGTCAAGACTATGGCTGGATTGCCACTTACACCAAGAGCACCGGCAACCAAGGTAGTTTCTATGACGTGTCAGACGGTGGTACGATGGTTAGTCCGAACACACGTAACCCAGACTTGAAGTGGGAGACCACCACGACTACTAACATCGGTTTGGACTGGGGCTTCCTGAACCAGCGCGTCAGCGGTAGCATCGACTGGTACTATCGCAAGACCACCGACCTGATTAACAATGCTTACAACGCAGCCGGCACACAGCCGCGCAACAAGATGCTCAAGAACATCGGTTCGCTGCGCAACACCGGTCTGGAGTTTGCCATCAACTGGCGTGCCATCCAAGCCACCGACTGGAACTGGACTCTGGACTATAACATCACCTGGAACAGCAACAAGATTACTGAGCTCACCGACGGCTCGGGCAAAGCTCAATACATCTACCCCACTGGCGGCATCTCGTCGGGTACTGGTCTGACCGTTCAGGGTCACTGCACCGGTTATCCTGCCAACTCATTCCTGGTTTACCAGCAAGTGTATGATGAGAATGGCATGCCCATCGAGGGTCAGGTTGTTGACCGCAACGGTGACGGCGTGATTAGCACAGAAGACATGTACTTCTACAAAGACCCCACTCCTGATGTGACTATGGGTCTTGCCTCACGCCTGGAATACAAGAACTGGGACTTCGGTATGACGTTCCGCGCCAGCCTGGGCAACTATGTTTATAACGACCTGATGGCAGGTGCCAGCAACATCAACACGAATGCGATTTTCGCATCAACCAACTATCTGTCGAACCGTCCTATCTATGTGCTCGATTATGGTTGGGGCACCTATAACCAGACTTCGATCTTGAGTGACCGCTGGGTACAGAATGGTTCGTTCCTCAAGTGTGACAACATCACCCTGGGTTACAGCTTTGCCGGTCTTGCCAAGCGCGGCAACTGGGACGGCATCAACGGCCGTGTGTATGGTACCGTGAGCAACGTGTTCTGCATCACCAAGTATGAGGGCATCGACCCCGAGGTGTTTGGCGGCATCGACAATGCGGTTTATCCGCGTCCCATCTCGTTCATTCTTGGACTTAGCTTGAATTTCTAACCCACATTAAAACAATAAAATCACGACAATGAAAAAGATTTTCAAACATATCGTTCCGGCAGCGTTGTTGCTGCTCTCGGCAGGTGCTGTTTCCTGCACAGGCGATCTGGACGTGACTCCTATTGACCCCAACTTGATCACAGCCGATAGTATCACAGCCGAAGCCCTGTTCAACAAATGCTACGCTTGTCTGGGTGTTGCCGGTAACGGCGGCGCCAACGGTGACTGCGACATCGACGACATCGATGGTGGCACATCGGGCTATGTGCGTCAGATTTGGAATGCCAACGAGCTGACCACCGACGAGGCCATCTGCGGCTGGGGTGATGACGGTATCCCCCAATTCGACTTCAACACTTACGATGCTAGTCATCCCATGTTGAAGGGTCTGTATTATCGTCTGTACACCAACATCGTGTTCTGCAACAACTATCTCGAAACCTTTGGAGAATATAACAAGACAATGACTGCCGAGGTACGTTTTATCCGCGCCCTCGCTTACTATTACCTGATGGATGGTTGGGGCAATGTGCCTCTGGTAACCGCCACCACCGCCGAGCTGCCCCAGCAGGCTAAGCGCGCCGAGATCTTCAACTGGCTGGAGACCGAGCTCCTGGGCCTGCTACCCGACCTGGACACACCCGAGGCTCGCAACAGCAGCAACGACAAGTATGGCCGCATCGATCAGGATGCCGCCAACCTGCTGCTGGCCCGCATGTACCTCAATGCCGAGGTCTATACCGGCAACGCCCGCTGGAACGATGCCGCCACCTATGCCAAGAAGGTGATGGACGGTCCTCACAAACTCAACACCTGGAGCATCACGCTCACCATAGGCGATGTGAGCTATACCTACACGCCCTATCAGATGTTGTTCATGGGTGACAACGGCGAGACGCAGGCTGCCACCGAAGCCATCCTCCCCGTTCTGCAAGACGGTTTGCGCACCACTAGCTGGGGTACCAGCCTGTTCTTGATGGCATCTACCTTCGACGGCAACATGCATGAGAACCCCTTCAATGCCAGTGCCACCAATGGTGTTTCTGGCCAAACTTGGGGTGGCAACCGTGCACGTCCTGAGCTGGTTCGTCTGTTCTTCCCCAACGATGACGCACCCTATGGCAAGGGCTATGAGTTGTATCAAGCCGCTGGCGATGACCGCGCCCTGTTCAACAACGATATTAACAGCGATAATGGTAAGGCTATTCGCACGCTGGATTGCACCAACTATGGAGACTTCACCAATGGCTATGCCGTTGCCAAGTTCACCAACTTCAAGACCGACGGCAGCACTGGCCACGATGCCACCTTCCCCGATGCCGACTTCTTCTTCATGCGTTCGGCTGAGGCCTATCTGACCTATGCCGAGGCACTGACTCGTCAGGCTGGCGGTACTGCTCCTGCCGAGGCTGTTAACGCCATCAACGAGGTGCGTTCCCGTGCTAATGCCACGCAGCGCAGCACCTACTCGCTCAACCAGATTCTGGACGAGTGGGGACGTGAATTCTACTTTGAGGGCCGTCGCCGCATCGACCTGATCCGCTTTAACCGCTTCGGCGGCAACACCGATTACATTTGGCAATGGAAGGGCGGCGTGTACAACGGTCGCAACTTTGAGAGCTTCCGCAACCTGTTTGCCATTCCCGTCAATGACCTGAGCGTGAACTCTAACCTGGTGCAAAACCCCGGTTATTAATGACGGTGTCGTGTTGAAACACTAACATTATATAAATAATATATAAGAACAATAGACATGAAAAAGATATTTTTATCATCCCTCATGCTGCTGTGCACGGCGTTGCTGTTCACCGCATGCAGTGATGACAACGACTCGAACCCCACGCTGGTGCAGCCCACCACGTTCACACTCAACGAGCCTGCATACAGTGGGTATGACCTGCAGCTGTCCAATGTGGTTCCTCTCACCTGGTCACAGCCCAACTACGGCGGCTTCCCCGCAGCAGTGCAATATCAGCTAGAAGTGTCGCTGACCAACACATGGACCGTGTCAACCACCGCAGCCGAAGAGTCTGAGGATGAATCAATAGTTGCCGACTATGCCATCTTGGGTACCGTCTATACCGCTGCCCAGGCTGATGTTGATGCCGAAGAACTCGACAAGGCTCTGGTGGAACTAGGTGCTTGGGAGGAAGACGAAGTTCCCGAGAAGCAGACCGTTTATGTGCGTTGCGTGGCCTCGACTACTGGTGCCAAGGACGTTTACTCTAACGTAATCACCATGGAGGTTGTTCCTTACTACATCGAGTTGGGCAATGCCGATATCGAATTGTGGTATCTGGTTGGTGCCGAAATTGGTTCGAGCGCATGGAACAACGGCGCAGACGCTGTGGGCATCGGCCTGATCCCGATGTATCCTGTTTATGGCAACGAGTATAGTGCCGCAACAGGTCGAGGTGAACTCGAGTATGTAGGCTACTTCCATGCCGGTCAGGGCTTCAAGCTCATTAAGACTCCTGGCAGCTGGGATGAGCAGTGGGGTATGAGCGATGGCGAGTTTGTCAAGAACGACGGTGCCAGCGTCAACATTGAGGTGAGCGAGGATGGCTACTACAAGGTTACCCTTAACACCGCAACCGATGAGCTGAAGGTGGCAAGCTTCACCCCAGCCTCGACTGCCGTTCACGCTTTCATTGCCGTGCCTGGTTCTTACCAGGACTGGAACGTTGAGGCCAACTACATGAACGCCTTCAGCACCAGCGTTGAGAACCATGACTGGTATCTGATGAACGTGACCTACGAGGGAGCAGACATCCAGCTGAAGTTCGCTGCCGATAACTCATGGGATGTGAACTGGGGTGCAAGCACCTTCCCCTATGGTATTGGAGAGCAGAACGGTTCCAATATTCCTGTTCTAGCCGGCACCTACAATGTGTTCTTCAACGACCTGACGGGTTACTACAACTTTATCCCCGTTGTGACTGAGACGGAGTGATTTGATGAACATGAACGAGCGGGTACGGCACCCGCAGTGCCCGCTCGTCATTCAAGTATAGACAATACGCTTTATATTTTTTGAAGACAACGATTATGAAAAAATTGTTATTTATGGCTGCAATGGCTTTGCTGCTGGCAAGCTGCAGCGAAGACTATAAGGACTGGGCTGAACCCCAGAGCAATACCACCACAGCCATCACCTTTGGCAACGGCTCGGCAACATCTGTGGGTGTTATTGACCTCAACCTGATTCCCGACACGGCCACAGTGAAGGTGTGCAACCTCACCGTGCCTACCGCTAGCGATACCGCTTACAAGACCTATTGCTACATCGACCTCGATGGCAAAGAATACAGCGTGGATGAGAACGGCATGATGTCAGTTTACTATCTGCAAGAATATGTGGTGAATATCTTTGGCCCCGCTTCGGTTGAGCGCGAACTGACTGCTAAAGTCCACTATCTAATGAGCAACGGCGAGACCAGCAAGAGCCTGTATAGTGACGAGTTCACCATCACGGTGATTCCTAAGGCTGCCGAAACTCCCGACCTGTGGTATCTGGTGGGTGGCTGCATCGGCGACGGCACCTGGAACAACAGCGAGGGTGCTGTGGGCACCGGCCTGATTCCAATGTATGCCGATCCCGACAACTACGCCTTGCTGACCTACGTGGGCTACTTCCCCGCCGGCCAGGGCTTCAAACTGATCCACCAGCCTGGCAGCTGGGATGAGCAGTGGGGTGCGGTGAACGGCGAATTTGTGAAGAATGACGGCAGCAGCAGCAACATCGAGGTGAGTGCCGATGGTTATTACAAAATCACCTATGACCTCACCGACGACGAGGTTAACATCGAATCTTACACCGACCCCGTTGGCGTTTACAGCGCTATCTACATGCCTGGTGCTTATCAGGGCTGGGATCCCGCTGGCAACGAAATGGCGGCTATGAGCAAAGTGGTCGAGAACCACGACTGGATCCTCACCGCTACCTACGACGAGGACACCGAGCTCAAATTTGCGGCTAACGGTTCGTGGGATGCCAACTGGGGCAACACCACCTTCCCCGTTGGCATCGGTACACAGGGCGGTCCCAACATTCCCGTCACTGCCGGTACCTATACCGTGGTCTTTAACGACATCTTGGGCAAGTACTACTTTATCGCCCAATACTAATTCAGTTTAGACACATCATTAAATTTGAGTTTGCGCTATCCTGCAATAGTAGGATAGCGCAAACCGTTTTTATCAGCAGGCTGCCTAGCGTGAGCCAATCAGAAAAACACTTTTTTTAATAGGCAACTGAAATTTCACATGCCTCACAAGACAACATAACACTTTTTTTACTACCTTTGCAGCAATCAATTACAAATCTGATACGATTATTCATAAAGACATATCATACTAGTTTTTTATCCGTTTTTTCGTTAACCAAATTCATTAAATTAACCATTTATGAAAAAAGTTTTTTCTATCCTTTGTGCAGCCTTGATTGCCTCCGCAGCCTGGGCAGAGACCACTATTACCTTCGTTGATGGTACCGACAATGGTACAGAGCAGATGACGATGACTAAGGAAGGTATTACCATCACCACAACCAATGGTTACGTTGATGGCACCTACGCAAGGTATCGCTTTTATAAAGGCTCAACCACGACCGTGACCTCAACGGTAGGTAACATCACCAAAATTGTGTTCAACTGCAATGCTAGCGGTACCACCAAACAGGGTCCTGGTTGCTGGGATGTAGATGACAGCAACGGCACTTACACCTATAGCGATAAGGTGGGTACCTGGGTAGGCGACGCTGCGAGCGTTTCATTTACAGCTTCAAGCAACCAAGTACAGTGCTCCTCAATTGAAGTCACCGTGGGTGGCGAGGCTGCTGCCGTTGAGGCTCCCGAGTTTAGCCCAGCTGGTGGTACCGTATTCACCGGCACGCAAGAAATCACCATCAGTTGTGCGACCGAGGGTGCTACCATTTGGTACAGCATGGATGGCGAGACCTACAACGAATATACTGGCGCATTTACCATCGATGCCTATAGCATCATCTATGCTTACGCCACCCTGAACAACGACACTAGCCTCACCGTTAGCGCCAAGTACATCAAGCGTAGCGAGGTGAGCACCGTAGCCGAGGCCAATGCCCTGTACAATGGTTACAACTTTGTGTTCAACGGCAACGCTGTGGTTGCTTACCAAAGTGGCAAATATCTGTGGATTCGTGACGAGAGTGGCAGTGGCATGATCTACGGCACGCAGAGTGCCACCTTCGGCAACGGCGACGTGCTTGAGACTGGCTGGGTAGGCCAAAAGACCACCTATAACGGCGTTGTTGAGTATCAGAACACCGAGGATGTTGAGGCCATTGGAGAGACCGCTGAGTGCCTGCCCTTCGACCGTGATGTTGAGACCATCATGGCTGACACCACCAAGGCTTATGTGAACGAATACTTCAAGCTGAGCGGCATTAAGCTGTTTGCCGAGACTGACACCACCGTGAAGAATTATGCCAAGAAGTTCTATGTAGTTAACGCTGCTGGCGACTCGCTGATTTTCTACAACCAGTTTGGCATTGAGCTGCCCGAGTTTGACGCAGACAAGACCTATGACGTGATTGGCGTGATGACTCTCTACTACGGCGAATATGAGGTTTATCCCATCTCGGTGACCGAGACTGCTAGCGAGACTCACATCGATGGCGACGTGAACCACGATGGCGAGGCTAACGTCAGCGACGTAACCAAGCTCATCGAACGCGTGCTGGCTGACAAGAGCATCGATAGCGAGGACGACCGCTGCTGCGAGATCTGCAGTGATGTGAACAAGGATGGCGAGATTAACATGAGCGACGCTACCAGCCTCATCGACATCATACTAAACAACAAATGATTGCTATGACAATCTCAAATCAAGCAATTAACTGACAACGCAAACATAGTGCGGCAAGTGACCGCTGAATCAATGAATGCGACACAGCGGGGCGGTTCCATCACGGGAGCCACCCCGCTTCTATTATCCCAGTCAGCTTTATCCCCATATAGATTCTCATCTGTAAAGCGTAGCAAGTCTCATCCCACACCGTCCCTAAGCACTATCGCATAATGATAGTTAAAAAAATAAAAGGAAGAAAAATAGGCATAGATTTTTGCATATCGACAAAAAATAAGTACCTTTGCGTGTTTATTTGGCTAAAAGCCTTAAAATCGACTGAAATAAAATAAAAATATTATTTGTAAATGGCTACATTAGAGAAAATTAGGCAACGGAAAAAAATCCTTGCCATCGTGATTGGTGCCGCGTTGCTCGCCTTTATCATCGAGGTGGCTATCGAGGCTATCGGCCGCTCGGGCGGAAACAGTGCTGCCGCCAAGGTGGGCAACGAAAAGATTGACATCATGCGCTTCCAGCGTCGTGTGGAGCAAGAGTCTGCCGCCGACCAGGAAAACAGGCAGCAGATCGATGCCGCCACCCGCCAGCAACAAGTGCTAGACGAGATGATTAGCGAGGCTCTGCTCAATCAGGAGTATGACAAAGTAGGCATTTTCGTGAGCGACAACGAAATCAGCCAGTTAATGATTGGCAAGAATCCAGTTCCCGTCGTTGCACAATTTGCTCAACAGTGCGGAGCTAGTAGCCCTGCGGAACTCTACGACTTCATTATGAATCCCACCAAACAGGGTGTGCAAGAAGCACAAGTTGCAGAGCTGCGTAACAAGTGGGAAGAGCTCAAAGAAGACGTTGTGAAACAAATCAAGTTTACCAAGTTGCAGAGCTTACTGGCTGGATGCATGCAAGCTAATGACTTGGATCGTGCACAAATGGCCGAAGAAGCTGCCACTACCAACATTGTGAACTTCGTTAAAAAGGACTATGCATCGGTTGCTGATGACAAATATCCCGTTGAAGATGCTGACATCAAAGCTGAATGGGAGAAACTGAAACCGATGTTTAAGCTCGAAGAGGAAGCACGCCGCGTGCACTTCATCGCTGTTAATATCGTACCATCAGCCGAGGACATCGCTAACGCCAATCGTGTTGTTGACGCTGCCTACGCCGCACTGCAAAAGGGTCGGGGCATCGACAGCGTGCGCGTGATGGGCACCGTGCAAATCGACACACTGAAATCACCGCTCAAGGACGTAGCCGACAAGGTGCGTGACTGGGCAAGCATAGCAGCCATTGGTGCATGCAAGCGCGACACAGCTCCCGTCAATAACCACTACGAGATGTACAAGCTCATCAACAAGGAGATGTCGTTAGACTCAATTAATATGGGCTATGTAATCGTGCAAGGCGACAAAAAACTGCAAGACTCAGTGATGGCTCAGCTCAACAAGGGCATGACTCTGGAGCAGATTAGCAAAGCCTTCCCGCAAAAGGTGGGTGGCGAAGAACGCCAATGGCAGCGCGTATTTAACACGCCTGACAGCACTAAAGCTAAGATTGCCAATGCCACGCCTGGTGTTTACTTCGTGCTCAACTCCTCTGATCAAGGTGCACAGCTCATCAAGGTGAACGAGCGCAGACCCGCCAAGATGTTCTACACGGTGGCTACCGTAACCTATGATGCTTATGCCAGCACCAAGACTAGCGAAGAGCTGCGCGACAAGTTCCAAGACTACTTGAACAAGAACAAGACCATTAAGGATTTTGAGATGAATGCAGCCAAGGCAGGCTATAATGTTATCGAAGAGATGATTTCAGCCAGTACGCCTCAATTAGGCACGAGTCCCTACACGCATCAAGGCGGCATCAAAGATAGCCGTAAGGCCATCAAGTGGGCGTTCGACAGCAAAAAGGGTGATGTGTCGCCCATCTTCAGCGACAATAACAATGTGCTCGTTGCTATTGCTGTTGATGATGTGTACGATCAGGGATATCTGCCATATGACTTCCCACAGGCTAAGGAAATGCTGACTCAAATGGCACGTGACCACAAGAAAGGTGATGCCCTGATGAAGCAATATGAAGGCAAGGCAAACGATCTGGCAGGCTATGCTACACTGATGGGTGCCAGCATCGACACTACCCAAGTGGTATTTAGCCAACAGGTAACTCCCAAGATTGAAAACGAGCCCGCATTGGCAGGTCGCATGTCAGTTGCTCCTAAGGGTAAGCTGCAAGGTCCCTGGAAGGGAGAGCACGGTATTTATGTATTCCAAGTGGTTGACCAGCAGAAGGAAGCTCGCAAAGCAACCAAAGAAGAGCTTGATAGACGTTATGCGCAGACGCGCGGCTACCAGAAATTTGCCAATGCTGGCATGATTAACAGCATCTTAAGCAGGGCAACCAAGGTGAAGAGGAGCCTCATCAATTTCTATTGATGAACGGCTAGCCGTACCACGGGGAAACATGCCCCGACATAGAAACAAATGCGAGTTTCGCGGATTTTAATCATTAAAATTCGCGAAATTCGTTTTTTATGCCCATTGTTTCAAAAAAAAACATTAACTTTGGTGGTTATTAACCTAAAACAGCTTTTTTGACGACGCAATGACGACAATCAACGAGCGGCAAGATGCCATTATCGACGAGTTTGAGGGCTTTACCGACTGGATGGACCGTTATGCCTATATCATCGAGTTGGGCAATGCTCTGCCCGCACTGCCCGAGCAGTATAAGACCGCCGACAACCTCATTGAGGGTTGCCAAAGCCGCGTGTGGCTGCAAGCCGACTGTCTGGACGATGGCACCATGCATCTGCAAGCCGACAGCGATGCCTTGATTGTGAAAGGCATCATCGCCATGCTGGTGCGCGTGCTCGATGGCGCGACTCCGCAGCAAGTGCTTGATGCCGACCTGTACTTCATTGAGCGCATCGGGCTGCGAGAGCACTTGTCGCCCACACGCAGCAACGGTTTGCTGGCTATGGTCAAGCAAGTGCGTGCCTATGCCCTGGCATTTCGCGCACAGCAACAGGCATAACCCAATATGATTCCAAGAACAAACCGAATAAACTAATATATTAACCTAAAAAACGAACAGATTATGTTTAAGAACCATCCCAAGGGGTTAATCCCCGCCGCATTGAGCAACATGGGCGAACGTTTTGGTTACTACATCATGAACGCCGTGCTGCTGCTGTTCTTGTGCTCCAAGTTTGGATTGAGCGAAGGCACTGCGGGTGTGATTTACGCCGTCTTTTATGCCGGCATTTATGTAATGAGTCTGGTGGGCGGCTTGATTGCCGACCGCACCCAGAACTACAAAGGCACCATCCAGTGGGGTTTGATCATCATGGCTCTGGGCTATGTGCTGCTGTCGTTCCCCATTGTAGCGACCAAGGGTAACGTCACATGGCTGCTAGCGTTCACCTGCGTGGCACTGGCACTGATTGCCTTCGGTAACGGCTTGTTCAAAGGCAACTTGCAGGCTATTGTAGGCCAAATGTATGATAATCAGGAAGCCGAGGCTGCCAAGAAAGGTCCCGAGGCGCTCAAGGCTGTGCAGGGCAACCGCGACACTGGTTTCCAAATCTTCTATGTGTTCATCAACATTGGCGGACTTATCGCTCCGTTCGTGGCACCGCTGCTGCGTCAGTGGTGGCTGGGTGTGAAGGGTATGGTCTATGACTCAGGTCTGCCCGCTCTGTGCCACCAGTACCTCAACGATGCCGCAAGCATGACTAGCGAGCAGATGACCAACCTGAACGCACTGATGGAGAAAGTGAACCAGGGCGGTCTGGATTTGAGCAACATGCAAGCTGCTTGCAGCAGTTATCTGGAGGTGTTCAACACGGGTGTGCACTACAGCTTCATCGCTTCGGTAGCCGCCATGCTCATCTCGCTGATCATTTTCATTGCCTATAAACGCCTGTTCCCCACCCCCGCCAAAAAGGAGGCTGTGGCTTCGGTCGATTACACTCCCGAGGAGAAAAAAGCAATGGCGAAGGAAATCAAGCAGCGCATGGCTGCCTTGTTTGCCGTGCTGGGTGTGTGCATCTTCTTCTGGCTGTCGTTCCACCAGAATGGTCAGTCGCTGTCGGTATTTGCCCGTGACTATGTGATTACCGACACGATTGCGCCTGAGATTTGGCAGGCAGTTAACCCGTTCTTTGTGATTGTGCTCACGCCAATCATCATGGCCATCTTTGCCGCACTGGCACGCAAGGGCAAGAGCATCTCGACACCGCGCAAGATTGTCATCGGTATGGGTATCGCCGGCTTGGCCTATCTGTTCCTGATGCTGCTGAGCATGGGTTGCAACTATCCTGGTGGCGACGCCTTCCGTCAGCTACCTGTTGCTGAACAAAATGGCATGAAGTCGCAATGGTGGGTACTGATTGTAACCTACTTCTTCCTGACTGTTGCCGAGCTGTTTATCTCACCGCTGGGCTTGTCATTCGTGTCGAAGATTGCTCCTAAGAACTTGCAGGGCATTTGCCAAGGCCTGTGGCTGAGCGCTACCGCCGTGGGCAACCTGTTTATCTGGATTGGTCCGGTGATGCTCAATGGCTTCAAGAGCCTGTGGATGTGCTGGGCTGTGTTCCTGGTAATCTGCGTGGTAGCTATGGGCGTGATGTGGGGCATGGTGAGCTGGCTGGAACGCATCACTGGCGAGACAGCAGTTCCTGTGGCTGACAACAACGAGGCTACCAAGGAGGTATAACCCACCGCTGATTGTAGTCTCAAACCATACAACAACAAGAGCCTCGGCATACCTAGCTGTTGCCGTGGCTCTTGTGCCATTACACATTAAAATTATTTATTAAATCACGAAACCTTATGTTTGAAAATCAACCTAAAGGGCTATATGCGTTAGCTGTGGCAAACACAGGCGAACGCTTTGGCTACTACACGATGATTGCCATCTTTGTGCTATTTTTGCAGGCAAAGTTTGGCTATAGTGCCGCTGCGGCGAGCACAATCTATGCCTCATTTCTGGGCGTAGTCTATTTTATGCCGCTGATAGGCGGTGCACTTGCCGACAAACTGGGCTTTGGCAAAATGGTGACAACAGGCATTTTTGTGATGTTCCTAGGCTACCTGCTGCTAGCGATGCCCATTGCCGACCTGGGTGTGTCGAAGGCGATGATGTTTGGTGCACTGGCACTAATCTGTGTGGGAACAGGCCTATTCAAGGGCAACTTGCAAGTGATGGTTGGCAACTTGTACGATGACCCCAAGTATGCCAATCGCCGTGATGCGGCATTCAGCATCTTTTACATGGCTATTAACGTGGGTGCCATGTTTGCCCCCACTGCCGCAACAGCGATGACCAACTGGTGGTTAGGCAAAGCTGGTTACACTTACAATGGCGAAATTCCCGCACTTGCCAATCAGTTTATTGCTGCCCAGCAGGGTGGTGAATCGATGGCAGCCGATGCCACAGCCAAGCTGACCGCTTTGGCTAGCGAACAAGGCGCAAGCGGAGATTTACTAACATTCTGCCAAGATTACATCAGTCAGCTATCACAAGCCTACCATTATGGCTTTGGCATTGCATGCCTGTCACTAATCTTCTCGATAGCAGTCTATTTCGCCTTCCGCAAGACATTCAAGCATGCCGATTATAACAGCAAGCAGCAGGCTGCTCAAGATGCTGCCACCGTGCAGCCCATTTCTAAAGAAGAAACCAGACAGCGCATCTGGGCACTTGTGCTGGTGTTTGCGGTAGTGCTGTTCTTCTGGATGGCATTCCACCAGAACGGGCTGACGCTCACATTCTTTGCTCGTGACTATACGGCTCATGAAGCAACGGGATTGACAAGGCTCATCTTTGACGTATGGAACTTGGTGCTGATTGCCATAGGCGTTTATGGTGCATTTGCTGTGTTCCAGAGCAAGACAGCCCGTGGCAAGGGCATTGCTGCTGGTGTGGTCATCCTATGCCTGGTTGCGCTCATCTGGCGTTACATGGGCTTAGGCGACAAAGCAGTGAGCATCTTGCCACAACAGTTCCAGCAATTTAACCCGTTCTTTGTGGTTGCGCTAACGCCCGTCTCGGTGGCTATCTTCAGCGCACTGGCACGTGTGGGCAAAGAACCCTCGGCACCGCGCAAGATTGGCTATGGCATGCTGGTTGCCGCACTGGGCTTTGTCATCATGACCGTCGGTTCCCTTGGTTTGCCCAATCCACTTGAACTGAAAAATGGAGCCACCACCTCACTGGTATCGCCCAATATGCTCATATCCACCTATCTGGTGCTCACATTTGGCGAGCTATTGCTATCACCTATGGGATTATCGTTTGTCACCAAGGTGGCCCCGCCGCAATACAAAGGCCTGATGATGGGTGGCTGGTTTGTTGCCACCGCCATCGGTAACTACCTAGTGTCAGTAATCGGTTACCTGTGGGAGAGCGGCATGCAGCTGTGGAGCATCTGGACGGTGCTCATCGCTGTTTGTCTGGTGAGCGCACTGTTCATCTTTGCCGTGATGAAGCGTCTTGAGCGTGTGAGCTGACGCATGCCACGAATCATTAACCTGCTGGCAGGGACCTGTTCCCTGCCAGCATTGTAAACGACCATAATCGGTGAATTTTCGCCAAAATATTTGCACGATTGGCACAAAAGCATTACTTTCGTGACAAAAAAATTAAACAAAATTTCATCAACACTCTAATAAAGACCTCAAAAGAAATGAAAGACGTAAAATTCTATCTTGATGCCGCCGAGGTAAAGATGCAAGAGGCTACCGAGTTTCTTGACGACACACTAGCACACATCCGCGCCGGCAAGGCCAATGTGAAAATTTTGGACAGCATCCGCGTGAACTATTATGGTAGCACGGTGCCTATCGACAACGTGGCCAACGTGAGCACTCCCGACCAGCGTACCATCGCCATCATGCCGTGGGAGCGCAATATGATTGGCACGATTGAAAAAGCCATTATCGACAGCAATGTGGGCATCATGCCTGTGAACAATGGTGAGGTGATTCGCCTCAACATTCCACCACTGACCGAAGAGCGTCGCAAACAGCTGGTAAAAGACAGCAAAGCCGAGAGCGAGAAAGCCCGCGTGAGCGTGCGCAACGCTCGTCGCGAAGCCATCGAAGGACTGAAAAAGGCTGTGAAAGAAGGCATGAGCGAAGATGTCTCAAAAGATGGCGAAGAGCAGGCTCAGAAGCTGCATGACAAGTATATGAAAAAAATTGACGAGCTGTTTGCCGCTAAAGAGAAGGAGATTCTGACCGTATAATCCATCCGCATGAACGAATCGCCCAGAAATCCCGTGGCACGGCTGTTGTCGCGTTATGCTTTCCCCATCTTTTATGTATTGGGGTTAGCGGTGGTGATGATGATGCTATACGCTCTCAACTACCTGTTCTGGACCGATTTTGATTGGAACTGGAGAAACATTGCCAGCCCGTTGCAACTGTTGAGCATCCGCCTCAACAACTTGGCTGACGGGCTCATCATTATGTTACCACTGCTGCTGTTGCCCGCGCGACGACGCGGGTGGCAGTGGCTGGTATTGATACTGCTAGCAGTGTGGTGCGTGGTGCAGGCTCTGTACCATCCAAATTACTTGGACATCATGCCATGGTCATCGTTCACAATGGTTCAAAATGTCAAGCCCGTGACGATGAAGAGTGCTGCTGGTTCGTTCAGATTGGGACAATTGCACCTGGTCTTCTGGCTGGCTTTGCTGGCTATTATATATGTCGTGGCATTGCGCAAGGGCGTGAAGCGTTACCACCTGCGTCACCGCTGGCGTTGGGTGTGGCTATCGGTGCTGGCATTTGTCATCATCAGGCTGTTCAATCCTGTATGCGTAAACTATAACACTGAAAAACAGGGCTATAAAGCCCAGATGCTCGAGTGCTACACCATTCCCAAGGGGCACACCGACCTCTACTTTAAGCACACTGGGTTCGTGTCGTACACGCTCTACAGCATGATAAGCAGTCTAAGCGACTTGCGTGGTCTAAGCGACGAAGAGCGACAGCAAATGGATGACTACCTGGCACGCAATCCGCAATACACTGACTGCAGTCACGCTTCAGGCCGCCAGAACCTGATTTTCATCTTAGTGGAGTCACTGAACTCATGGGTGGTGGACCTGACCATCGACGGACGACCGGTGACACCAACCTTGAATCGCCTGTGTGCCGACTCGAGCAACCTGGTGGCACCCCACATGAAAACACAAGTCAAAAATGGCCACTCGAGTGACGGCCAATTCATGTACATCACAGGATTGCTGCCCCTGACGACATCGGCAGTGTCGATGTCATACCCCAATGCTGCCTACCCATCATTCTTCAAGGCGATGCCGCAGCACAAGAAGCTGCTGATTGCACCTGACAATCCTGCGATGTGGAATTTGGAGAAGATGTGCAAGAGCTATGGCATCGAGCAACTTTATGCTAAAAAGAATCTGACACCCTACTTCGAAGCCAACGACTATCATGCCGATCGTGCAGTAATGAAATTTGCGCTTGACACGCTAACGGCACAAACCACACCGTTTGTGGCGGTGGTCAAGACCATCGACATGCACTCACCATTTGATAAGCTACGCATCGATGCTACTTGGATTTCGCAATCGCAACAATACACGGCTGCGGTGCGCAACTATCTGGAATTGACAGCCTATTTTGACCACCAGTTGGATGAGTTTTTGGACGACCTGAGCCGTTCGCCAATTGCCGACAACACCATGGTGGTGATTGTGGGCGACCACTGCGAGCGTGTGGACAACGACCCGCAGGGGCGTGCAGCCATCAATGCCGACGGCGACGACTGCATGTTTCTCGTGGTTAATCCAGGCGAGGGCAACGGGATGCACAAGCAAGAACCCTTTGGGCAAATCGATGTGTACCCCACCCTGCTTGACCTGATGGGTGCAAACACATACGGCTGGAAAGGCATGGGCAACAGCCTGCTGCGCAACAATGTGCGTTCGGTAGCCGTTACTCCCACCGAGGTGAAAGGCGACCGCGACGATGCGTTAGTGCCCAGGCAACTTGAGTCGTGGGACATTGCGGGCATCATGATCAAGCGGCATTACCTGCCAGCCGACCGCTAAGTCAAATCAATTGTTCGAGGGCATGGACAGGAATCGTAACCTCCCATCGCAATATGCTAAATGGCAAACGGCAGCCTACTGGCTGCTGTTAACATTGGTGTGCGGGGTGTTTTGGACGATGAGCTATGCCACACCTTTTAAGGAGGATGACATGGCATTCACACTGATTGAGGGTGAATGGATGCCTATCCACAATCTGACCGATTGGCTGCACAGTTATGCCAACCACTATATGCACGCTAACGGACGCGTCGCCAATCTAGTGGCGATGCTATTTTGTGGTTTGCTGGGCAAATCATTGTTTGACGTGTTCAACACGCTGATGTTTGGGCTATTGTCACACCTCGTGAGCCTGCTGAGCACAGGGCGGCGGTCGCTGCTAGCGTTAGTGATATGGTTTGCCTATGTGGGGTGCGCATTTCCCGTGCCAGGCGAGACCATGTTGTGGTTAACGGGCAGTTGCAACTATATGTGGGCGATTACACTATCGCTATTGCTGATTTATCTGTTGTTAAGCAAACAATTAGACAAGAACCGTCATTGGTGGTATCTGATGGGGCTCATCGCATTGGCAGTGGTGGCTGGCAGCTTTAACGAAGCCACATCGCTAGGCGTGCTGGCTGGACTGGGGCTATATTATCTGTTCAACAGACAACAATTTAACGGCACAATAGGGGCTGTGCTGATGGCGTATGCGGCAGGCATTGCCATCATCGTGGCATCGCCTGGAGCTTGGGCAAGGGCTGCCGATGGCGGCATCGCGGTCAATTTGCCACTGGGGCAAATGTTGACAAGCCGTTTCTACATCTTTGACGAAAAGATGTGGCGATTTTTAACACCCGTGGCGGCACTGCTAGTGGGTGTGATTTGTCTGCTATGGCGACACGGGCGGAAGGCAATGCGGCGCAACGTGTGGACTTACCTATTTCTCGCGCTGACGGTGGTTATGCTGGTGCTAGGTCTCACTGCCGAGCGAGCGTATGCCGCATGGGCAACGGTGGCACTGATTATCGTGGTGTTTGCCACCGACTGGGTGCTTAGTCGCACGCCACTATGGTGTCGGGCAGCAGTAGTGTGTGCAGGGCTGGCGCTGATGGTGTTTAGTGGTGCGCGTGCCAGGCGAGTGATTGGGCAATATGCCGATTTTGAGCAGCGCGTAACCGCTCCCGTCATCCAAATCAAGGAAAATAATTTAAGGGAAAAACAAAGCACGGGAAATGTTAGCTATAGCGTGACAGAGAGTGTGCAGCCCGAGGCAAAGTTCCAAGGTTATAGCCGCTTTGTGATGCCCGTGTGTTACCAGTCGAGTGGCTACTTTACGCACGAGGTCGCATTGAGCCGCTATTATGAATTAGAGAATCTGCAATTTGTCCCCGACTCGGTTCTTCGCCGTTACCGCAGTGGTCGCCTGTGCGAGGGAGCGCAACGCATTGAGCCAACTTGCGACCGTCCAGACCTCATCGACTCAGTGCTGACCGTGCCGTCGGCAGGTTATATGCTGGTGTTTGTGCATCAGGGGTGCTATCGGCACAACACGCAACAGGCGCGGTATTATCTCGCAAAACCAGACGCATTAAAGGCTGACGAGGTGGAACGCAGACGCAACTATGGACTGGTAAGCGACTACACGCCGCGCAGCTTCTACCCGCTATTTGCCAATGGCTGCACCATGCTGTTGTTTCCCATGCCCGATAACGACACGGGCAGCATCGGTTTTAGCACTGGCGACGACGAGGTCACCCTCACTTTTCATCAATAATTTCTCTTTTGCAACAATTGCCTTTGCCACCGACTGATGAATTTTGCACAGTTGGGATGCAAACGTTTACGCTAATTTTTTGTGCTTTTAGGCGCAGCATCTCACTATGTGAGATTTTTTTTGCGGTATTTTTGTAGATAGCTTAACTAACAACAGACAAATTATTCACAAAAATATCATAACCACAATGAGAACAAAACCCGACTTGAAGTTCAACCAGCTGTGGAACATCAGCTTTGGCTTCTTTGGCGTGCAGATTGCTTACGCCTTGCAGAGTGCAAACATCAGCCGCATTTTTGCGACACTGGGGGCGGATCCCCACAACCTGAGTTACTTTTGGATATTGCCACCGCTCATGGGCATGATTGTCCAGCCGCTGGTAGGCTACTTTAGCGACAAGACGTGGCTGGGCCGCTGGGGTCGTCGCATACCCTATCTGCTAATCGGTGCAACAGTTGCCGTGATTGTGATGTGCCTGCTGCCTAACGCAGGCTCACTGGGGCTGACACTAGCCGGTGCCATGGTGTTTGGTTTGCTGGCACTGATGTTCCTCGACACGAGCATCAACATGGCGATGCAACCATTCAAAATGATGGTGGGCGACATGGTTAACGAAAAACAAAAAGCCAAAGCTTACTCGATTCAGAGCTTCTTGTGCAACGCTGGTTCACTGGTGGGCTACATCTTCCCCATCCTGTTCACTGCCTTGGGCATTGCCAACACTGCTCCCACTGGCGAGATACCCAATTCAGTCAAGTGGTCGTTCTATGTGGGTGCCGCAATCCTCATCCTGTGTGTGATTTACACCGTGAGCAAGGTTAAGGAGTACACCCCCGAGCAGATGGCTGAGTTCAATGCCGCTGCTCTCGCTGAGGGTGGCGACACGACGGTTGTCAAAGCCGAGGCAACTAGCGACGAGCATAAGCGTCACGCCAGTCACGCCATCAAGGTGTTCTTTGAGGTAGGACTGGTGCAGTTCTTCTGCTGGGCAGCATTTATGTACATGTGGACCTACACCAACGGCACCATCGCCGACACCGTGTGGAACACCAGTGACACCGCCAGCGAGGGTTACCAGCAGGCTGGCAACTGGGTGGGTGTGCTGTTTGCCGTCCAAGCTATCGGCAGTGTGTTGTGGGCCGTTGTGCTGCCTCAGTTCAAGAGCATCAAGGTGGCTTACGCGCTAAGTCTGGTGATTGGTGGCATCGGCTTTGCCATGGTGCCCTACATCCACAACCAATACTTGCTGTTTGTGCCCTACTTCCTGATTGGTTTTGCATGGGCTGCCATGCTCGCCATGCCGTTCACGCTGGTGACCAACGCCTTTGAGGGCAGCAGTCGCATGGGCACTGCTCTGGGCCTGTTTAACTGCACCATCTGCGTCCCGCAGATTGTGGCTGCCGCACTGGGTGGCGTGCTGCTGAGTGCGCTGGGCAGCGTTCAAGGCAACATGCTGATACTGGCTGGTGTGCTGCTGGTTATCGGTGCTGTGTGCGTGTTCATCATTGAGGACAAGCGACACAAATAATCATGTGAGAATTTAATCCTGACGATACATAACAAAGAAACATAACTGTGCAACAAATGAAAATCAAGTTTAATGTGGAGTACAAGACCGCTTATGGTGAAGACATTGTACTCAATGTGATCAATAACGGACACCCCGAACAGGTGTCGAAACACGCCATGAAACCCAACAGCGACGGCAAGTCGTGGAAATGTGACCTGGATTTGAAGTCCAACGGCGACCACCTAGATTATTACTACAGCGTGGAACATCAGGGGCAACAGTTGCGTCATGAGTGGCTGGTTGTGCCCCATCGCCTAGACTTGTCGGCGGCAAAAGGCAATCGCTACACGCTATATGACCACTGGAACGACCTGCCCGACGACAGCTACTTGTACAGCTCGGCGTTTACTGACTGCGTGTCGTTGCGTCCGCACAAAGCTGTAGCCGCCACGCGCTATGCCACCAGCGTACAGCTCAAGGTACGCGCACCGCAATTGCGCACTGGCGAGATGCTGGCTATAGTGGGCAACGAGACCGTGCTGGGCGACTGGGATGCCGCTAAAGCCGTGGAAATGACCGAACACAACCACAACGAATGGGTGGTAACGTTAGACGCTGGCAAATTCAAAAAGTCCCTCATCGAGTTTAAATTCATCATCGCCGGTAAATCTGGCGACGATGCGATTTGGGAAACGGGTAATAACCGCACCATCTTTATGCCTGCGCTCAAGAGTGGCGAGGTGGTGACCTATGAGCTCACACAAGCCTACTTCCCGCTTTATCCCGCTAAGCTGGCTGGTACGGTGGTGCCCATCTTCTCGCTGCGCAGCGAGGGGAGCTTCGGTGTGGGCGACTTCGGCGACCTGAAGCTCATGGTTGATTGGGTGGCAAGCACAGGACAACGTGCATTGCAAGTGTTACCCATCAACGACACGACCATCACGCACACCTGGAGCGACAGCTACCCCTATAACAGCATCAGCATCTATGCACTGCATCCCCAATACATCGACTTGCGACAGTTGCCACAACTAGCCGACGCAAAACGTCGTGCCGAGTTTGAAGTGCTGCGCAAAGACCTGAATCTGCTCAAGCAGATTGACTATGAGCGCGTGAACAAGGCCAAACACGAATATCTGCGGCTCCTGTTTGCACAAGAGGGTGCCGAAGTGCTTAAGAGTGAGGCATTCAAAGCATTTTTTGCTGCCAACAAAGATTGGCTTGTACCCTATGCAGCATTCTGCCACTATCGCGACCTGTACGGCACGGCAACATTCAGCAAATGGCCCGAGCATCGCACATTTACCGACGATGAGCGCACCGCAATGGGCAATGCCCGCACCAAGGCATTCAAGGAGGTTAGCTATTGGTACTATGTGCAATACTATCTAGACCGTCAAATGCGTGACGCTCACGCTTATGCCCAGAGCAAGCACGTTGTGCTCAAGGGTGATATTCCCATCGGCATCAGCCGTGACAGCGTGGAGGCATGGGTTGAGCCCAAGTACTTCAACCTCAACGGACAAGCCGGTGCTCCGCCCGATGCATTCTCGACCAACGGACAGAACTGGGGCTTCCCCACCTATAACTGGGATGCCATGCTTGCCGACGGTTGCTCGTGGTGGGTCAAACGCTTCCGCAAGATGTCGCAATATTTTGATGCCTACCGCATCGACCACGTGCTAGGCTTCTTCCGCATTTGGGAAATTCCCATCCATGCCGTTCATGGCTTGCTGGGACAGTTCTCGCCCTCACAGGGCATGAGCGCAGACGAGATTCGCAGCTATGGTCTCAACTTCCAGGAGCAGCTCATGACCGAACCGTTCATTGCCGACTGGGTGCTTGACCGCATCTTTGGCAAATGGGCAGACAAGGTACGTGAAACCTATGTGGAGCGTGTGCACGACGACATCTACCGCATGCGTCCTGAGTTTGACACGCAGCGTAAAGTGGAAGCAGCGTTCAAGGGCAAGGAAAGCGAAGATGACATCTGGATTCGCGACGGACTCTATTCGCTCATCAGCGACGTATTGTTTGTTCGCGACCGCAAAAATCCTGGTCTGTTCCACCCGCGCATCTCGGTACAGTTCGACTTCATCTATGAAGCCCTGTACGACAACGACAAAGAAGCATTTAACCGGTTGTATAACGAATACTACTATCATCGCAACAACGAATTTTGGTATCACGAGGCGATGAAGAAGTTGCCCAAGCTGGTCGAAGCCACACGCATGCTGGTATGTGCTGAAGACTTGGGCATGGTGCCCGACTGCGTGTCGTGGGTGATGAACGAATTGCGCATCCTAAGTCTTGAAATCCAGTCGATGCCCAAGGACAACCACGTCAAATTCGGCAACCTGAGTGCCAACCCATATCGCAGCGTCGCCACCATCTCGACGCACGATATGCCCACCTTGCGCCAATGGTGGGATGAGGACTGGGCACTGACACAGGAATACTATAACAGCGTGCTGTGGCGTGGCGATGCCGCACCGCATCCCCTGCCAGGATGGCTAGCAGACGACATCGTTCGCAACCACCTCAACTGTCCGTCGATGCTTTGCCTGCTGTCGCTGCAAGACTGGCTATCGATTGACGACGAGTTGCGCCTGCCCGATGCCAACGGCGAGCGCATCAACATACCCGCCAATCCCCGCCACTACTGGCGCTACCGCATGCACCTGAGCATCGAGGACCTGATGAAGGCGCAAGCATTTAACGCTAGGCTGACAGATTTGATTAAGCAAAGTGGACGGCAATGAGCAGACTAGCCAAACTGAGGATGGTCACTGCCATGCTACTGACCCTGCTGACCACACTAAGCGCCATGGCCATCGAGCAGATGAAATATAGCACTCGCGAGACCGTGTTTAGTCTCAACGTGCTGCCCGATGCACAAGCCGTGAAGCTGAGGCTATATGATAATGGCACTGGTGGCACCGCCACCCAGACGCTTGATATGTCGCGCTCGGCGGGCAACGTGTTCACGCTCACGGTGAAGGGCAACCTCAAGGGTAAGTTTTACACCTTTGACGTGCAGCAAGATGGCAAATGGCTGGGCGAGTGCGCAGGCATCAACGCCACCGCAGTGGGTGTGAATGGCAAGCGTGCGGCAGTGGTCGATATGCGCGACACCGACCCACAGGGGTGGAAACGCGACCGTCGCCCCGACATCGCCCCACAAGATCTAGTGCTGTACGAGATGCACCACCGCGACTTCTCGATTGATGCCAGTGGTGGTTTCAAGTATCCAGGCAAGTTCCTAGCGTTGACCGAACCCCAAGCCATTGCGCACCTCAAGCGACTGGGCGTGAACGCAGTACACATTTTGCCTTCGTTTGACTACGCCTCGGTCGATGAGGCTCATCTCGACCGCCCGCAGTACAACTGGGGCTACGACCCACTCAACTACAACGTGCCCGAAGGCAGTTATAGCACCGACCCATTTAACCCTGTGACTCGCATCCGCGAGTTCAAGTTGATGGTGCAGGCACTGCATCAGGCGGGCATCAAGGTCATACTTGACGTGGTGTATAACCACACGTTCAGCATCGATGGCAGCAACTTCCAGCGCACCTGCCCCGACATGTTCTATCGCAAGACTGCCGATGGCAAGTACAGCAACGGTTCAGGTTGCGGCAACGAGGTGGCGAGCGAGCGTCCCATGGTACGCGAGTTTATGATTCAGTCGGTGCTGCACTGGCTCAAGGAATACCACATCGACGGTTTCCGCTTTGACCTGATGGGTTGCCACGACATCGAGACGATGAACGCCATCCGCCAAGCGGTGGACCGAGAGGTGGGACGTGACATCTTTATCTACGGCGAGGGGTGGAGCGCAGGTGGCTGTGCCCTGCCTAACGACAAGCTGGGCATGAAGTCCAACGTCAAGCAGATGCCGCGCATCGCCGCCTTCAGCGACGACATCCGTGATGCCTTGCGCGGTCCGTGGGACGACGACCACAAGAGCGCGTTCCTAGCAGGCAAGCCAGGCAATGAGGAGAGCATCAAGATGGGCATTGTGGGTGCCATCGAGCATCCGCAAGTGGATTATAGCAAGGTCAACTATAGCAAGGAGCCGTGGGCATTACAACCCACCCAGCTCATCAGCTATGTTAGCTGTCACGACGACATGTGTCTGGTGGATAGGTTGCGCACCAGCATGCCACACATCACCACCGACGAGCTCATCCGTCTGGACCTGCTGGCACAGACTGCCGTGATGACCTCACAGGGCGTGCCATTCATGCTCAGCGGCGAGGAGATGCTGCGCGACAAACGTGGCGTACATAACAGCTACAACTCGCCCGATAGCATCAACCATCTGGACTGGGGCAACTTGGAGCGTTATCCGCAAGTGATGGCTTATTATAGCAACCTCATCCACATGCGCAAGAGTCACCCGCTATTCCATTTGGGCGATGCCGACCAAGTGCGCCAGCGCGTGCAATTCCTGCCCGTTAAGCAGTCGTGTGTAGTGGCTTACCGCATCCAGGGCGCTGGTGTAAAGGGTGAGACGTGGGGCGACACCTACGTCGTGCTCAATAGCAACCGCAAGCCCGTGACCATCGACGTGCCACAGGGCAGCTACACCGTGGTGTGCCGCAACATCGTGTGCGACCAGCAGGGTATTGCCACCATGGCGGGTGGCACCGTCACCGTGCCCGCCCAGTCAGCACTCATCTTCCACAATTAATCACATAAATCGTCTCAACCACACTTCAAGCAATGACATCATTCAAGAAGATTCTCATGATAGCGTGTGCCGCCATGGCAATGAACGCAAACGCCGCGGTCAATGTGGACCGCATCGAGCCCACCAACTGGTATGTGGGTCTCAAGAACCCGTCGCTGCAACTCATGGTCTATGGCAATGGCGTGCGCGATGCCCAAGTGAGCACCAACTATGCTGGTGTGACCATCGACAGCGTTGTGCGGCTCGACTCGCCCAACTATCTGCTCATCTATCTCAACACCAGCAATGCCCGCCCTGACACCATGCAGCTCACCTTTGAGCAAGGCGGATCCAAGAAGAAAGTGAAATATGAGTTCAAGCAGCGCGACAAGGCTGGTAGCGAGCGCATAGGATTCACCAATGCCGATGTGCTCTACATGCTCATGCCCGACCGCTTTGCAGACGGCAACCCCGCTAACAACCAGATTAAGGGCATGGAGAAGTACACCTGCAACCGCAACGAGCCCAGTTTGCGCCACGGTGGCGACATTGAAGGCTTGCGCCAGCATCTGGACTACTTCAACGAACTGGGTGTGACCGCATTGTGGGTAAGCCCTGTGCTCGAGAACAACTCGCCAGACGAGGGCATCTACAGCACCTATCACGGCTATGCGACCACCAACTTCTACCAAGTGGACCCACGATTTGGCACCAATCAGGAATATCGCCGCTTGACTGACGAGGCTCACCAGCATGGCCTCAAGATGGTGATGGACATGATTTTTAACCACTGTGGTAGCTACCACCCCTGGGCTAAGGATGCGCCTAGCCGCGACTGGTTCAACCAGCCAAACTACGGCTTGCAGACGAGCTACAAGCTGACGCCGATAATGGATCCCTATGCCAGCGAGGTGGACAAGCGCGAAACGGTTGAAGGATGGTTTGTGAGCACCATGCCCGACCTGAACCAGCATAATCCCCACGTGATGAACTACCTGATTCAAAACAGCATCTGGTGGGTGGAGACCATCGGCATCGATGGCATCCGCATGGATACCTATCCCTATGCCTACGCTGACGCGATGGCACGCTGGATGAAGACCCTCAACGAGGAGTATCCCAACATGAACGTGGTGGGAGAGACGTGGGTGACCGAACCGCCCTACACCGCCGCATGGCAGCGCGACAGCAAGGTGGCTCGCATCAACAGCTACCTGCCCACCGTGATGGACTTCTCTTTCCGTGAGAAGCTAGATAGTGCCAAGCACGAGGAAACCGACGCCTGGTGGCGTGGCTACAACCGCATCTACAACAGCCTGTGCTACGACTACCTCTACCCTAACCCTAATAGTGTGATGGCGTTTATCGAGAATCACGACACTGACCGCTTTTTGGGTAATGGTAAGGATGCCAACGGCTTGAAGCAGGCTCTTGCCATGCTACTCACCATCAAGCGCATTCCGCAGCTGTACTACGGCACCGAGGTGCTGATGAACGGCACCAAGGAGGTCACCGACGGCAATGTGCGTAAGGACTTCCCTGGCGGATTTCCTGGCGACACCCACAACTGCTTTACCAAGGAGGGGCGCAACGATGCCGAAAACGACATGTTCAACTGGCTGAGCACCGTGCTGCACTGGCGTCAGAACAACGATGTCATCATTAAGGGCAAGATGACGCAATTCATCCCCTACAATGGCATTTATGTCATCGCGCGTGAATATAAGGGCAAGCACGCTGTCACCGTCTTGAATGGCACAAGCAAGCAACATCAGATGAAGCTGGACCGCTACCGCGAGGTGTTTGGTAATGCCACTCATGCTACCGACATCCCCACAGGCGTTGATGTGAACCTGACCACAGGCAGCATCACCCTATCCGCCCGCCAAACGCTCATTCTAGAGTTCTAACAACTGGCGGATTGCAAAATAAGCCTACACAGATTGGGCAGATTAAGCAGATTTAAAAAGTTCTGCTTAATCTGCCCAATCTGCCGTGATATGATAAAAATTTATTATCATTGCACTCGATTAATCGCAAAATGCGTTAACTTTGCGGTAACAGAAACATCAACAAGCTGCACAAGATGACCGAGAATGACATCAAATATCGCACCTGCCCCATCCGCAACGTGCTGGGAAAGATTGGCGACAAGTGGTCGCTGCTAGTGCTTTACACCTTGAATGAAGAGCCTAGCGGAGTGATGCGCTACAACGAGCTGCACCGCCACATGAGCGATTGCTCGCAAAAGATGCTGTCGCAGACCCTGAAACGCCTGCAAGAGCACAACCTAATCAATCGCGTACTCTATCCGGAGGTGCCGCCTCGCGTGGAATATTCGCTCACACCTGTAGGTCGATCATTGATGCCCAGCCTGAAAGGGTTAATCGCTTGGGCACAAGAGCATTTTGACGACGTGATGCCTGTCACCCCATAAATTGGCAGGCAACACTAAAAAGTCTGAACCAATATGATTAACAATAGCAACAAAGTGAAAAAACCAGCGAGCATGCCGCCCAACCCATTGACTTGCGTGATGCTGCCACGGCGCACATCGCCCCGCGACGGACGCCAACAATCGTGGCGGTCGCAATAAGGCTCACCCTCTCAGACGGAGTTAAAAGACCTTGGCATCCCAGCGGTGGTGCAAAAATGCCTCAGCTGTGTCGCAACGGCACTCAATGCCGCGAAATTGCTCCATGCGATAATGCCAATGGTTGATGTCGTCCATGCCCTGACTGACGTGGCATTGGCATGCCTCATGTTTCACCTGCACCACATCGTCAATGTCAACATAGGTGTCGGGAGTAAACATCTGGCTTTGCGTGCCAGTCATCGCCTCCATATAATAGAGCTCGAACGAATGCTCAAGCCGCCGCCAGCTATCCAGCACTAGCAAGCCGCAAATGGCGTGGTCGCGATGGGAATCGATAGGCCAATGGGTAAACACCACATCGGGCTGCTCGGCTGCGATAAATTCACGCATTTGCTTGTAGTGCTCTAAGTCACACACGGTGTCGCCATCGGTCTGACCCAAGAAGGCGTGACGGCACCCCAGCACCTTGCAGGCATTTTGGGCTTCGGCAGTGCGGATAGAAGCCGCCTCACTATGGCTCTTGCCCTCGATGCCAGCCTCGCCTCGTGTGAGGTAAACAGCCACCACGTCCCAACCCTCGCGCACAAGCCGCGCCATGGTGCCTCCGCAAGAGGTTTCAGGGTCATCGGGATGCGCCCCTATCACCAAGCACTTACCACCACGTTTGCGCCTGATGCGACCAGCAGGCTGCTCGTCATTGGCAGCTTGCGCCACACCAGGCAACGCCATCGATGCCGACACTGCTGCGGCAGCCGCTCCCATCTTCAAAATTTGTCGTCGGTTATAGGTCTTCATCGCTGTTCATCGTCATGATTACGGGTCGATTGCTGCTCTAGCCAAGCCTGCGCCTTTGCTAGATCGGCTGGTGTGTCAATGCCTATGGTGGCAGTGGTGGTCACTCCGGCAGTGATGGTATAGCCATTTTCTAGCCAACGCAACTGCTCCAAGCTCTCAGCCAGCTCTAACGGCGACTGCGGCAGACGCGTGATGGCAGCCAGCACGCTCGCCTTGTAAGCATACATACCCACATGGGTATAGAACTGTGTGGCAGCAGGCCACTGGTCACGTTGCTTGCCACGCACATAGGGGATAACCGAGCGTGAAAAATAACGGGCACGCATCTGGCTGTCGAGCACCACCTTAGGCGTGTTTGGATTCTCTAGCTCGCTAAACGGGCGGTTAGCGTCAAAGGGGCGCACCAGTGTGGCTATATCGGTCGAGGGATTGTCAAAGCAGCGCATGATGGCTTGCAGCTGGTCGGGCTGGATAAAAGGCTCATCGCCCTGGATGTTAATCACCACATCTTCGCCGCCACCACTTTTCACATAAGCCTCTTGACAGCGGTCGGTGCCGCTGCGGTGCTCTGTACTGGTCATCACAGCCGTGCCGCCAAACGCCTCAACGGCTTGGCTAATGCGATCGTCGTCGGTCGCCACCACCACACGGTCAAGCACCTGCGACACCTGCCGATAAACGCGCTCGATGACCGTCATGCCTCCTAGCCGTGCCAGGGGCTTACCCGGGAAGCGCGTCGATGCATACCGCGCTGGTATGATTCCTATAAAAGTTAGTTGTTGCTCCATGATTTTTCAATCGATTAAATATCTATTATTCTGACAGACATTAACCATAAGGGGTTAGCAAGATGGCTCAATATAATAGTCTTGCCGCATGAGCCGTGCAACCAGGTCCAAATCGTTACGCCGTTGCTGCACACTGCGGCTTGTGTCAAAGAGAGGCGCATCTAGAATGCCATCAAGGGCGTGGCATTGTGCCAAAATAGTGAAATAGCTAGGTGGAAATTTTCGATTATATATGATTGTTAGGTCTTCTTGTAATTCTTGTTGTGTCCTTGCTTCTACATAATATGGATTATCTGGGGCTTTCAATGCGCGAGCGATATCACGAGTGACAACCAATTGAGCAGCATCTTCGTCATAGAACACATTGATATTCGTTGATTCATTAAGCGCCTCACTCAGACCTGTGATTACGGAATGATTCTTGTTTAGCCCTGCGTGTTTCATTATCTCTTTAAGCCAAGCTTTGCATTCTGACATATCAGAGAAATAAAACAATCGTTTATCGCCAAACAATTTATTAAAAGCACTGCGCATGCGTTTCCTTTTATCCTCATCGGCTTTTATATTATCTATGACATCCTTTTTCATCATTGAACATGAACCGACAAGATACCAAACGTTATCGATACGGAAAAACTGTCCGATGATGGTAATTTTATCATCGAAAGAGTCACCACCATCATCCAATTTTAGCTCCGCTTTTTCGATTTCGATGGTAGCATCCTTGTGATCTGCGAGTATTAATCGTTCATGGCTAACCTCTTGTATGCGATATAACTCAGTTTTGCGATACTCACAGTTGGCAAGCCGCTGCGCTAACGCCTCGTTATCATAAGTTTGCATGATGAGTTGTAACCACTGAACAGGAAGCAAAGCTAACGGCCCCACCTTGTGCCCGTGTGCCATTATACCTAATATTGTGTATTCGAGCAATTGTGGTTCTATTATCTCACCCAGCATCATCAACATCTGATCCGAAAGATGTTCAGCCCATTCGAAGGCACGAAAATCATAGGTCAAAAAACATTCATTTACAAACCATAACAATGCCGATCTAAATGCATAGACATTATCGATTGATGCCATTTTCAACAGACTGCTACGTAACAACGTATTGGCAGGAATCCTTTCGTACCAATCAAGCAACAAGTCGGTCACATCGACGGCGCAATCCAAACATCTTTGATTGTGTGTTCCACACAATTTGCCTGATACCCCTATATACCACTTCCAGATCAAGAAATAGGCATCGACCATATTAGGCTCATCAACATAATAATCGTCAGCTATGTGGGTATCATAGACATGATAATCCCCATTCTTGTCTTGATGGACATCAAAAAATGGCACTCGCGAGTTATAGAGTTGCTCATGCTTCTCGGTAAATGCTTGCCAAATTCCACCTTGGCTCACCACATCTTCCAGATATAACGAAAGATGTAGAGCCAACAATTTCACTTCTTCAATTGATTGTTCGGTGTAATACTCACTAACGACATCAAACACTTCGTTAGCGAGTTCTGCATAAACACTGTCAGTAGGCACACTTAAGTTTTTATTTCCTGGATGTGCCGATGCAATATCTGCTGAAAAAATATATCGTTTTTTAGCCATAGCCATTAATGGCTGATTACTAAAGAATTACTATTTTATATATTGCCAAGCCCTGCATACGCAAGGCTTGGCAATAACTTTAGTTTTTCAATCCAGACAGTGTATCAGCAAGTCGGTCTTGCCATCGTCAATCAGCTTGAGCACCAATTCGCCGAACAAGGTGTTTTGCCAAGCGAACCAAGCGCGAGTGTAGCGGCTAGCGTCATCTTTATTAAACGACTCGTGCATAAAGCCCGTGCCACCGTCGGTGGTGAGCAGTTGCCGCATGCACTGGCTAATCTCGGCATCGTTGTCGGCAGTGAATGCCTTCATCATAATGCTCATGGGCCAAATCAGGTTGTCCGACGTGTGCGAGCCACCAATGCCCTCACCAGCCTTGCCCTTGAAGAAGCAAGGGTTGTCCTCGCTCCACACAAAGCGGCGCGTGTTGCGATAAATGGGGTCGTCCATAGGCACGTCGCCCAGATAGCCCATCGCTAGCAGGCTAGGCACATTGGCATCGTCAGCCAGCACGCGACCACCCCAGCCGTCCACCTCAAAAGCATAGATTTTGCCATACTTGGGGTGATCGACCACGGCATATTGACGCAATGCTGCCTCTACCTCATTAGCCATATCGGTGCATTGCTGCGCCAAGTCGGCACGATGGTTCACCTTGGTCAACACCTCGGCAGCCTTGCGCAACGAGCTCACTGCCATAAAATTGCTGGGCACCAAGAAGGGCATTACCGTGGCATCGTCGCTAGGACGGAAGCACGACACAATCAGTCCGACAGGTTTCACGGGCGGTCCCCAACCATACCAAGTGAGCGACGATTTGGCATCGGTGCCACTGCGGGCAAAGTGGTACGGGCCGCGACCCTCCTTGCGCTGCTGCTCCTTGAAGGTGCGCAACACATTAGCGATGGCGTTGAGCCACAGGTCGCCAAACACACTGTCGTCGCCCGTCACCAACCAGTATTCATAAGCCAAACGGATAGGATAGCACAACGAGTCAATCTCATATTTGCGCTCGTGAAGCTCAGGCTTCATGTCGGTGTAATCGCTCTCCCACTGACTGCCCGTGGGGCCGTCGTTAAAGGCATTGGCATAGGGATCCAGAATGATGCAACGCCACTGGCGCAAAATCACGCCGCGCAACATGTGGCGCAGACGTTCGTCTTGATTGGCAAAGCGCACATAGGGCCACACCTGTGCTCCACTGTCGCGCAGCCACATCGCATGGATGTCGCCTGTATAGACAAACGTGTCGTCGTCACCGTCGAGCTGACGATAATGCACCGTGCTCTCAAGCGTGTTAGGAAAACAATTCTGGAACATCCACGCCAGCTTGGGATTGCCTTGCAGCAACTTCACCACCTCGCGTATTTTACGCTCGATAACTTGCGAGGTGAACAGACGTTCCTCAACTGGCGGACGCTTGCTCACATAGTGACTGGTGTTGTCGCTCACCACCGTGGTGTAGCGGGAATCCACATCGCCCCATGCCGGCAGCGTTGCCACAGCTGCCACCATCAGCAATAACATGTGCTTGAATTTCAATACCATAATTTTATCGTTAGTTTTATGAATTAGGGATAATTGTTTCACTTAAAAACATACTGCGTCAAGACAAAAAGACTCGTTGCACACACAGCCGCGGCTTTTTGCCCCCAGTTATTGGACTAGCAGAACGCCTTTATATGATTGCGGGGTACGCCCACGAGGCACCACATCGATAAATGCTTTGCCATTATAGAACACCTCGACATGAAACTCATAGACATCCTCGCCGCTGTTGGCTTTAAAGCGGATGTCGGCTTTCTTGTCCTTGGGATAACTGGGATAGATGATGGTATAATCGGTAATCCGCCCCGTGAAGTTAAGCGACTTGAAGCCACCGCCACCATAGCCCACATCGGTGCCAGTGCCCACATAGGGCAAGTTAGACACAACTTGGTCTTTCTTTACAATGAGTTTGTGGCCCGAATTGTCAACCATAATGGTGTAATAGCGCGAGCCAACCGTTTGTTGCACATACTGCTTTAACAGTTCCTTATCGGCGTCAGTGGCTTTGTTGGCTGACCCGCAACCAGGCAGCAACAACAAACCCAGCATGGTAAATAGCAGAAATAATGTCTTCTTCATTTTGTTGATTATCATTGATTAAGTTTGTAGGCAATGCGTTATCAATAGCCCGTGCCATCTTTAAACTCGAACTCGCCATCAAAGCTGATGCTATTACGCTGGATGGCATACACATCAATCATGGCTTTGCCGTTGTTGTACAAATCGATGCGATACTCAAAGGTGTCCTCGTCGGTAGTCACTTGAAATGCGATGTGAGCCAGTTGACCATTAGGATGGTAGGTCACATCATAACTGCTCATCATGCCTGTGAACACCAGACCCTTGCCACCGCCATAAGGCACACGATAGACCTCGCCGACGTAGGGCAGGTTTGAAATCACCGTGTCGCCACGCACCGTGAGGTCGTAGCCGTAACTCACCTGCATGGGCTGGCCGTAAAGTGCCTTCATGCGCAAAATGCTGATGCTGAAATCACGCTCCTTAATGCCTTGCTCGATGCGTTGCGCAAGGCGAATTTGCCGCTGCTCGCGTTCAAGTTTGTTGCCCGTGGCACATGCGGATGTCAGCAACGTCAGCACAGCTAACAATATCAACAAGCATTTTCTCATTAGGGAAAGAATTATTGGTTAACCATCAATTTTAATTTGCAAATATAGCATCAATCGCCGAAAAACACAAGCCATAAACCGCCAAAATGCCTTAATCGCTAAAAAATTGCTTACCTTTGCCCACACAAATCACATCAAATTTTTCTCAACGGCACATGAAAAAGCTCATCAACCCCTACGCTAACAAAGAGGGTTACAACTGCTTTGGATGCAGCCAGGACAATCCCATCGGGCTGCATCTTGAATTTTGGGAAGACGGTGACGACATCGTAACCGTCTGGAAGCCATCAGACAACTATGCCGGCTGGGTCAGCACCTTGCACGGCGGCATCATTGCCACCATCATGGACGAGGTGGCAAGCTGGGTGGTGTCGCGCAAGCTTCAGGCAGCCGGTGTCACCAGCCATCTCGAAGTGAAATTCAGGCGGCCTGTTTCTACCCTGGAGCCTCACATCACTGTGCGTGGCCATCTCGCAGACAGTGTGCGCAACTATCACACCGTCAAGCTCACCTTGCACGATAGCACAGGTGCACTGTGCGATGAGGGCAAAGCCGTCTATTGCGTGTTTCCGCCCCAGCACGCCCGCGACATGGGATTCACAGGTTGCCTGGCTCAGGGCGAGGAAGACGGGCCACAAATCCCATAACGCAACGCACCTAAAAGCACCGGTTTTTGCCACGCACGGCAAGCGACATCTAAATTTGGCGGTCTGCCAGCTTCGTATGTCACGTTTTTTTGTTAACTTTGCAAGTTAAAACATCTAATTTCATTATGAAACAAGACGACGAACAACTGGAAGGCATGGAGTCCACGCAAGCCGAAGACGAATCGGTTGCCAGCGAAGAAGCCACCACCACAACAGACGATGGTGCCATCACTGACGTGGATGCCGACGGCGAGCCGCAGGCACACTCCACCTACCAGGTGCCCAAGGACAAGAAGCTGCAACTGTCGGGCATGTACGAGAATTGGTTTCTCGACTATGCCTCCTATGTGATACTCGAACGAGCCGTGCCCCACATCGAGGACGGTTTCAAGCCCGTGCAGCGACGCATCATGCATGCGATGAAGGAAGCCGACGATGGCCACTATAACAAGGTCGCCAACATCGTGGGCATGACCATGCAATATCACCCGCACGGTGATGCATCCATCTACTCCGCACTGGTGCAGCTCGGACAGAAAGACTTGCTTATCGACACCCAAGGAAACTGGGGAAACATCCTCACGGGCGACGGGGCGGCGGCAGGACGTTACATCGAGGCACGCCTGAGCGAGCTGGCACTCGATGTGGTGTATAACGACAAGGTGACCGACTGGGGATTGTCGTACGACGGACGCAAGCGCGAGCCGCTGACGCTGCCCGCCAAGTTCCCGCTGTTGCTGGCACAGGGTGCCGAGGGTATTGCCGTGGGACTGTCGTGCAAAATATTGCCGCACAACTTCAACGAGATTATTGATGCCGCCATTCACTACCTGCGCAACGAGCCCTTTGCGCTTTATCCCGATTTCCAGACAGGTGGCTACATCGACGTGAGCCACTATAACGACGGTGAGCGCGGCGGAAACGTGCGGGTGCGTGCCAAAATCGAGAAGCTCGACAACAAGACCCTGCTGGTCAAAGACGTGCCCTACGGGAAAACCACAGGCACCGTTATCGAGTCGATACTCAAAGCTGGCGAAAGGGGCAAAATCAAAATACGTAAGGTTGAAGACAACACCAGTGCCACTGCCGAAATCATCGTCACGTTGCAGCCCAACACCAGCAGTGACATTGCCATCGATGCCTTGTATGCGTTCACCGACTGTGAAATCTCCATTTCTCCCAACTGCTGCGTCATCAAGGACGAGAAGCCGCAATTCCTCACCGTGAGCGATGTGCTGCGCTACAGTGTGGACCGCACGCGCGAAATCTTGCGTCAGGAGCTCAACATCCAGCGTGCCGAGACCATGGAGACTCTGCACAACGTGTCATTAGAAAAGTGGTTTATTGAAAACCGCGTCTATAAAGACAAAGAGTTTGAGCAAGCCAAGGACCAAGAACGCGCACTCAAGCACATCGACACACGCCTAAAGCCCTTCAAGCAGCAATTTTATCGTGAGGTGACCCGCGACGACCTGTTGCGCTTGCTGGAAATTCCCATGAAGCGCATCATCAAATACAACAGCGACAAAGCCGAGGACAACATCATGCGCCTAAACGAGCGCATCAACACCATCGACGACAAGCTGCAACACCTCACCGAATACACCATCGAATGGTACCAAGGGCTTAAAACCAAATATGGGGCTAAATATCCACGCCGCACCGTCATCCGCGAGTTCGACACCATCGTGGCAAGCAAGGTGGCTGAAGCCAACCAAAAGCTCTACATCAACCGTGCCGACGGGTTCATCGGCACCGCACTGAAAAAAGATGAGTTTGTCTGCACCTGCTCCGACATCGATGACATCATCATCTTCTACAAAGATGGTAAATTCAAGGTCACCAAGGTGGCAGACAAAATTTATGTGGGCAAAAACATCTTGTACCTCAATGTGTTCAAGCGAAACGACACCCGCACCATCTACAATGTGCTTTACCTTGACGGTAAGGGCGGAACCACCTTTATGAAGCGTTTTGCCGTCACAGGGGTGACGCGCGACAGGGAATATGACATCACACAGGGCAAACCTGGCAGCAAGATAGTTTGGTTCACAGCCAATCCCAACGGCGAAGCCGAGGTGCTGCGCGTGACACTCAAGCCCAAGTTCAGGCTCAAGATTTTGCAATTTGACGTTGACCTGGCCCAGCTCGCCATCAAGGGCAAGCAAGCTCGTGGTAACATCGTGACCAAAAACGAGATACACCGCATCTCGCTCAAGGAGCAGGGTGCCAGCACACTAGGCGACCGAGAGGTGTGGTTTGATGCCGACATCTTGCGCATCAACTATGAGAAACATGGCGTTTCGTTAGGACTGTTCGGCGGTGAAGACCGCATATTGGTCATTATGCAAAACGGTGAGTTCTACACCACCAGTGCCGAGGCCAGCAACCACTACGACGAGGGCATCTTGCGCATCGAGAAATATCAAGCCGGCAAGGTGTGGACAGCAGTGGTCGATGATGCCGACCAGGGGCATCCCTACATCAAGCGTTTCACACTTGACGACAACAGCAAGAAGCAGCCCATGACGGGCACTAATCCCGCTTCACGCCTGCTGTTGCTCAGCGATGCGCCTTGTCCCCGCTATCAAGTGACCATGGGCGGCGGCGATGCCTTCCGCGAACCATTTGTCATCGATGCCGAAGAATTTATCGGAGTCAAATCGTTCAAAGCCAAGGGCAGACGAGTGACTAATTGGGTAGTGGCGTCAATCACCGAACTGGAGCCGCGCGAGCCCGCTGCAACTCCCGACGAAGCGCAACCTGCCGCACAAGTCGATGAAGCGGTCGTTGACGAGCCCGTCACCGACGAGCGACCCATCAGCCAAGAAGAAGTGCTGGACCGTCTCACAGGCCAACAACGGCTGCCGTTTGACGACTTCTATAACGACAACAATGATGCGACGGACAAGTGACATATCACGCACGGTGTTTTTGTGGATAGCATTGGCGTTATGCGTGATTTTGCCCGCCTATGCCGACGAAGACAAGGAGGCACCGCCCTTACGCCCCACCCTGTCTATGTTCACCACCGAGGTGGGTTACGCCAGCATCTATGATAGCTACCTCTCGCCCATCACCTACCAAGGTTTGGACTTGGCAATGGGCTACGAGGCAATGCGTGCCACTCGCTTCAACCCTCATAACTGGTTGTGGCAACTGATGACCAACGTGGACTATAATTATACTAAGAATCATGTTGGCAACAACCACATCCATTTGCTGGCTGGCGACGTGGTGTTTAACATGCAACACCGCTGGCACAACGTGGCAAGCACAGGTATCGGCCTGGCAGCAGGCCCCATGACGCAGGTGCGGGCAGGCGTCGTCTATAACCCTGCCAACAGCAACAACACGGTGTCGGTGCTGGCACGCGGCAGCGTGGGTGCGACCGGCATGGCAACCTATAACACCCGTTGCTGGCGACTTCCGGTCACGTTGCGTTACCAGATGCAACTGCCTGTGATTGGCGTGTTTTTTGCACCCGATTATGATGAAAGCTACTATGAAATCTACCTGGGCAATCACCATAACCTGGCGCATCTGGGGTGGTGGGGCAACCGTTTCGACATGACCCACTATCTGGGAGCCGACCTGCACTTAGGCAGTGCCATCGTGCGAGTGGGCTATCGTTGTCGCTTTGAACGCTCGTGGGTCAATCACCTCGACGTTCACAACGTGAGCCACAGCTTGGTCATCGGCATCGGTGGCGAGTTTTTAGGTTTGGGACGCAAGCCTCGGCTCGCCGACCGTGAAATCATTTCACCCCTATATAACTAAAATGCCATGAACAAAATAAAAACCACCCTCTGCCTGCTGGTGTCGCTAGTGTCCTTGCTGCTGGTGTCATGCGCCCATGACGATGAGTGGGACAATGACCAACTGGGCAACTTTGATGCCTTGTGGAGCATCATGGACAAGCATTACAGCTTTTTTGAATACAAGGATGTGGATTGGGATGAAGTGGGTGCCCGCTATCGCAAGCTGGTAAGCAACGACATGACCGACCGCGAACTGTTTGACGTGTGCAGCGAGATGCTCAAGGAGTTGCGCGATGGCCACACCAACCTCATTGCCAGTCATGACGTGTCGCGATATTGGATTTGGGAACAATATCCCGTCAACTACGACGAACGCATCATCGACCAATATTATCTCAACTTTGACTACAAACTTGCGTCGGGCATCAAGTATCAAATTTTGAGCAATAACTTTGCCTATATGTACTATGGCTCGTTTAGCTCGGGCATAGGCGAGGGCAATCTGGACTTGATTTTAAGCTACCTATCTACTGCCGACGGACTCATCATTGATGTGCGTAGCAATGGCGGCGGATATCTGACTAATGTGCAGACGCTAGTTGAGCGGTTCATCGACAAGAAAACGCTGGTTGGCTACATCCAGCACAAGACGGGTGAGGGTCATAGCGACTTTTCAGAACCATACGCCTACTACTTCGAACCTGCCGAAAACCATGTGCATTACCTCAAACCTGTGGTCGTGCTTGCCAATCGTGGGTCGTTTAGCGCTACCAACAACTTCGTTTCCATCATGAAGTCGCTCGACCAGGTCACCGTGGTGGGCGACACCACCGGTGGCGGTTGCGGACTGCCATTCACCAGCGAGCTGCCTAATGGTTGGAATGTGAGGTTCTCGTCATGTCCCATCATGGATTGCAATGGTAACCTCACCGAGTTTGGCGTCGCTCCTGACGTACAGGTCAGCATGGACGAAAGTGATGCCACCAGCGACGCTATTATGGAGCGTGCCTTTCAGATTCTGTCATCGTCACAGCAAGCACAATGAACCGACCCATCTTCTTGATAGGCTATATGGGCAGCGGCAAGACCACACTGGGTGCCGCATTAGCGCATGAACTGCAAGTTCCATTCATCGATCTGGATGAGCGCATCGAGCAGCATTGCGGCTGCACCATCGCACAAATCTTCACACAGTATGGCGAAAGCTACTTCCGTGAACTCGAAACCCAGCAATTGAAGCAACTGATGTCATGTGCAGCAGTGGTGGCTTGCGGCGGCGGAACGCCCTGCCATAGCGACAACATGGCGTGCATGAACGACTCAGGCATCACCGTGTGGCTCACCACCTCGCCGCAACGTCTCACCATGCGGTTAGCACTCGAAGACGAGCAGCGCAAACGCCCGCGCCTGTCCGGATTAGACTACAACAGTCTGTTAAACATGGTCATCAGTGAATCAGCACAGCGCGAACCCTATTATAGCCAAGCTCAAATGCACTTTGACGCTACCGACATCGAGACGGCGCAAGCCACCGCTGCCACAGCACATCATCTGGCAGAACTGCTGCGCCCCGCCATGCGACAGCCAACGAGTCGTGTCTTTACTGATTGATGTCGCTATCTTCCTCGTGTGTCAATTGAAAACTAACGGGAATGGTGTACCACACCGCAACCGCCTTGCCATCGTGACGGCCTGGGGTGAACTTGGGTATCGACTTGATGACCCTAACAGCCTCGGCATCAAGTGACGGATCTACCGACCGAACCACCTTCACCTCGCCAATGCTGCCATCTGCCTCAACCACAAACTGGAGCACCACACGGCCCTCGATATTGTTTTTGGCAGCATCCTCAGGGTAGCGGATATTGGCACCCAGATATTTCATCAGTGCACCTTCGCCTCCAGGATATTGGGGCATCTGCTCAACAGAGCGGTAGATCTCGCTTGCTTTTTTGCCAGGTGTGGTGCCATTGCTCTTAACGTCACCCGCTTTCATCCTTTGTTCCGTTCTCACCTGCTCTTGGCTCAATTGAAAACTAACGGGAATGGTGTACCACACCGCAACCGCCTTGCCACCCTGACGGCCTGGGGTAAACTTGGATATCGACTTGATAACCCTAACAGCCTCGGCATCAAGTGACGGATCTACCGACCGAACCACTTTCACCTTACCAATGCTGCCATCTGCCTCAACCACAAACTGAAGCACCACACGGCCCTCTATATTGTTTTTAGCAGCATCCTCAGGGTAGCGAATATTGGCACTAATATATTTCATCAGTGCCGCTTCACCTCCAGGATATCGGGGCATCTGCTCAACAGAGCGGTAAATCTCGCTTGCTTTTTTGCCAGACGTGGTGCCGTTGCTCTTAGTGCTACGCGTTTTCACCCTTTGTTCCGTTCTTACCTGCCCTAGGCTCGTTAGTTCGCTGGCTGTTATCGTATTGCACGTCAATAGCAATGCGAGCATAAAAATCATGTGCTTCATCTTCGCCATTTTTGTGATGATGTGAGTAATCTGTTTATCTTGTTTGCAAAATTTGGATAAAGAACTATGAAATTATCCACGAGCAAATTTAAACATAATATCTGATTGAGCTGCTGGTTTTTTTAAAATAATTTGATTCCACGCTAAAAATTAGTGGATGGCGAGCTATCTGGTCAACACAGGGTGTGCTGAAGTGCAAATTTGCGCATTTGGCACAAAATATTTACTTTTGCACCGTGAGTTTCAAAATCAAGTTGGCTATGTGGTGGTGCTTGCTGCTGGGTTGTCTGTCGGCAAGTGCTCAGGTGGCTGTGGATCAGTGGCGTGCCGACGGGTCGCGTTACATCTGCTCAGCACAAGCCACACTCTATGACAACTATTTCCACACCGCCCGCTTTGCCATCGCTGCAATCGCCGACAGCCTAGGGCTGGTCGATTTTGAACTAGTAGTCACCTACGACGAGGGTTTGCTACACATTTCACAAGGCGACACACTGGCTCTGACTCTGCGCGGCGGCAGACAAGTGATATTGACTACCAAACACGATGTGAGACGCGCCGACATCATCAAACGGCATTACCGTGACCACAACGACTACCTGATTACCTGCCACTACACATTGCCTGTGAGCGACATGGTGAGCCTATACAAAACACGCTCCACCAAACTCACCAAACAAACTGACCAATTCATTTTTCATCGTCGGCTTGATGGTTTCCAACAACGTTTTACCCGCTTGCTTGCTGCGGTGTATAACCGCCTGAACATTCACTAGCAGAGTGGATAAGGCTACTGCTGCTTAGTCATTTCACGTCAAACCAAGCATCGTGTTATTCGATGCCTGTCACGGGTGCGGTCAACTCAAGTATATCTGGCTTGGTAGGGTCTTGCGTCACGCGGTCGATGTATTGCATGAAGTAGTCATCAATCACCTCACGCTTTTTGTAATCTTTCATGCCCTCGTAACGCATTTTTAAATCGTGATAATCGTTCAACAAGTCACTCAACACCTTGCGATCCACCTTATCTACCCGTTTGAGTTCAAAGTCGATGTAATAATAGTAAGGGTCATCGGTGAATGGGTCGGTGTCAAACATCTCGGCATCGCCCATCAGCCCTCCCAATATCTGTTTGCCCGTGCTCGCCTCATAGCCCAGAAAGACAACAAAAGCCACCTTCTCGTTAAAATAGAAGGGCACAAAGTTGTCAAACTTTTTGCTATCGCCTTTAAAGTTATCTTTCAGGTATTGGCTGTTAATCAGCCAGATGCTATCGCCCAGCGTCACGGCAATCACGTTATCAGAGAGCAACTCTCGCACCTGCTCGTTGTCGTCGGTAATCACCACGTCATAGGGCGTGTTGGCAAAGATAAAGGGATTAATAATCATGGCATCGGGCTCGCCATAGATTACGCTCTCCCATGTCTTGTAGATGCAGACCGTATCGGCCTGCGAGCCGTCGTAAGTTGATTGCGAGCCTTGTGCGCTGGCTGCAAATGTCGCCCAGATGGCGACCAGCATCACGGTGATGATGTTGCGTAATAGTCGTTGTTTCATTGTTGTTTGGTGTCTTGATATTGTTGGTTTGGTCAGAATGTCTTTAATGCTTGATAGAGCTTGCGTGTGGGCAAACCCATCACGTTATAGAAGTCGCCTTGGATGCCTGCAATACCCACGTTGCCTATCCACTCTTGAATGCCATAGGCACCAGCCTTGTCTAGCGGGTGATAGCGTTCGACGTAGTAGGCTATCTCATCATCGGTGAGAGGTGCGAACTCCACCAGACTGGTGTCGCTAAACGACGACAGGCGGTCTGCCGTGCGCAGGCACACGCCGCTGATGACGCGGTGCTGCCGCCCTGATAACTCACGCAGCATGCGGCAAGCGTCGGCCGCGTCGGCAGGTTTACCCAGCACCTCGTTGCCCAGCACCACCACCGTGTCGGCAGTGATGAGCAATTCATCAGGTCGCAAGGGGTGTCCCTGCGACTTGAGGCGAGCCAAAAACTCAGGGATTTCGTCAACGGGTAACGTGTCGGGATAAGTCTCGTCGATGCCTGTGATGGCCTCAACGCGAAATTTCACGTCGAGGTCGGCAAGCAGTTCGCGTCGCCTAGGCGAATTGCTGCCTAACACGATGTCGTAACGGTCAAGATTGCTCAGCATGGTCATTCATGGGGTTGCGCTCCATAATGGAGCGGGTCATCAGGTCATAGATATCACGCTTATCGCCTTGCAGCATAGCCAAGTGAGCATCGATGACTCGCTGGTCGTGGCGCACCGCCGGACCCGTCTGCGAAGCAGCCGGACTCAAATGGTCGAGCTTGGCAACGGTGGTGCGGATGAGCGGCATCATGGCATCAAACGGCAAGTGTGCGTCGGCAAGCACCTCGCTGGCAAGTGTCCACAAGTGATTAGCAAAATTGCATGAGAACACTGCCGCTACATGCAGCTGCCGGCGCTGCTCACTGCTAGCGGCGACCACATGCTTGGACAGCAGATGGGCAAAATTCTCAACTCGTGCCAAAGTCTCAGCCGAGTTGCCCTCAACAAAAAGATGCACGTCATCGAGCGGGGTCACCAGCTGGCGTGAAAACGATTGCATAGGATAGAGCACCCCATAACACTGGCGATGCCCCTCAAACAGTTGCATGGGCTTGCTGCCCGACGTGTGCACCCACAGGGCACCGTTGTCAGCCGTGGCAGCAACCACATCGGCAATGGCATCGTCATGCACAGCAATGATGTAGGTGTCAGCATCATCGGTCAACTGCGCCAAATCGCTCACCGCACTGTCACAATGCACAGCAGCAGCCAGACGGCATGCGATGTCGAGGTGACGGCTATAAATCTGCACCAGGCGGCATTTGTCTTGCAGGGCATGCGCCAAACTTGTAGCCACATTGCCCGAACCGATAAGCACTACGCGATTTTTCATTGCCTCATGAGGTGTCATTTGCTCTTTAACTTTGCAAATGTAGATAAAATTCATGATTCAATGACTCACCGAAACAAAAAAACGCAGGAAAACGAACAGCCACACCCGCATTTGAGCACAATCATCCCGACAAGATAGTGCCATACGTTGGACATAGCAATGTTTTGTGGAACGTACCAAATAACAGCAGTGCCTTGCTATAATGCAAGGCACTGCTGTCTTCTTACTAACCATCTTTGGTAGCGGGAGTGAGATTTGAACTCACGACCTCCGGGTTATGAATCCGACGCTCTAACCACCTGAGCTATCCCGCCAATTTTCTCCCAAAGCGACTGCAAAGGTACAACCGTTTTCTGTTTCAACCAAATTTTTTGGCTCAAAAATCTAGTTTTTCCATTTTTCGTGCCGCAAAACGCCTCCTACAACCGCCATCAGCACACGCACCCAGCCCACAATTGTTGCAAAAAAGTGCGATAAGGCATCACCTCTACATCACCCATCAAGCGAGGCGCAGGATCGAGTGATACGATTATCAGCCGCGCCTGGGGATGCTCCTCTTTAAAGGCTTTGAGCCCCTTGAGATGCTTATTTTGCACTGCGGACGATGACTTGAACTCGATAGCCACACGCCCATCGCCAATCACGGCATCCACCTCCAAACCACCGTAGGTGTGCCAATAGGTCAAGGCTTCATAACTATTGTGATAACCCAGATAAGCGATGATTTCTTGTATCATCAGATGCTCAAAGGCGTGTCCAAAGTCTTGCGACCCTGGTTGCAAGCCTCGCCGTCCTAGCAGATAATTGGGGATAGCGACATCGAAGTAATAAAACCGAGGCGATTGCACCACACGTCGCGACACATGACGAGTGTAAGCTGGAATCAGATAGCCAATCAACGTGTCAACTAGGATGTTGAAATAAGACCGCACCGTCTTAGCTGTGATGCCGCAATCTTGCGCGATATCGGTGTAATTGACCATCTCGCCATTGGTGAGAGCCGCTGCCTCCATAAAACGTGTGAAAGACGACAGGTTGCGCCGCATTGCCTCGGCCTGAATCTCTTCACGCAGATACACCGACACATAGCCCTGCAAGCGTTTGACCACCTGTTCATCGCTAGCTAGATAGTGGCGTGGCAGCATGCCGTGATTGATGGCACGCAGCAAGTCAAAATCTTCGACCTCGGCACTGACCAAAGGATATAGGATGTTGCGCACCATCCGACCGCCAAGTGTATTCACCCCTTTGCTCTTGAGCTTGCGGGCACTGCTGCCACTGAGCACAAACCGCATCGACTTGCGTGTGATTAGCCAGTGCACCTCGTTAAGCAATTCGGGCAACATCTGTATCTCATCGATGATTACAAGCGAGCCGTCATCATGCAACAACAGTTCTTGACGCAGCTGCGACGGATTGCGTCGCAGTCGCTCATAAGTGTCGGTTTCGAGCAAGTCATAGATAGGTGCATCTTTGAACAGATGCAGCAACAGTGTCGTCTTGCCCGTCTGACGTGCTCCTAGCAACAAAACGCTGTCACTTTTCGAGTCTTTTAAATCTAAAATCCTGTTTATCATATCAGTAAATCGATAAAATCGGGAGTTGATGTACTGATTTTCCAGTAAAATCGGGAGTTAAGGTCTCAATTTTCCAGTAAAATCGGGAATTCAAACTTAGTTAAGATTTTTCAAATAGACAACAAATAGCGGCGTTTTTTATCAAAATCACCCTCTAAACATGCTCATGCGATTTAACCTGCAATCAGTTTGTAACCAATGCCGCGAACATTGATGATGCGCACATGGGGGTCTGCCGCCAGGTGGTGACGCAATTTGGTGATGAACACATGCAAGCTCTTATGGTTAAAAAAGCTGTCATCACCCCACAAGTCGAGCAGCAACGACTGTGACGTGACCACTTGACCATAATTGCGACACAATCGGCGCAAAATTTCACTCTCGCGGTACGACAACTCGCGCACCACTGCCGTGGGCACGTGCGTCAGCCGCTGATTGGCGGCATCGAGCAGATAGTCACCCAACGTGAAACGATCCGCCTCAACGCCAGCGTCAGCGACTGGTGCCTCCTCGGCACGAGCCCGCCCCACTAGCGCACGCAAGCGCACAATCAGCTCCTGCATGCCAAAAGGCTTCTTCAGATAGTCGTTGCAACCCAGCTCAAAACCATGCACCACATCGGTCACGGCACTGCGGGCGGTTAGCATCAGCACAGGTATGCGGGCATCGGTCTTGCGAATGCGCCGCAACAACTCAAAGCCGTCCATGCGTGGCATCATCACATCTGCCACCACAACATCTGGCCGCTGCGTGCCGTAGAGCGACAGCCCCATCTCACCGTCACCTGCCACGGTCACATCAAAGCCCTGACCATCGAGGGTGTCCTTGATAATCATGGCAAGTGTCGGCTCGTCCTCGACCAGCAGCACGTTAATCTTTGTCGCTTTGTTGTCGTCCATCTTGCGTAATCAGGGTGAATGTGGAACCTTGCCCAGGTTGGCTAGTCACGGTTACGCGCCAGCCATGGCGGTCAGCCATCGTCTTGACGTAAAACAACCCTAGCCCATAGCCTGGCACATCGTGCCGGTCGCCTGTTGGCACACGGTAAAATTTGTCGAACACGTGCGGCAACTTGTCGGCAGCGATGCCTATGCCATGGTCGGTAATGCTGATGATACCATCGGCACGGGCTTGCACCTCGACGCACACCACGCTGTCGTCGGCATTGCCATCGGGGGTATATTTAATCGCATTGTCAAGCAGGTTGTTGAGCATATTGCTCAAGTGGGTGCGGTCGGCTTGCAACGTCAATTCGGGCGGGTCAATATCTACAGTGATGCTCACAGGGCGACCAGCCTTGAGCTGCTGTTGCTCAATCACCGGTGCCAGCACGTCGGCTAGCCGCACGGTTTCAAGCTTCAGCCCGAAGGTTTTGCGGCGCTCCATGCTCAGCGACAAAATCTGCTCGACCATCCCGCTCAGATGCGTTAGTTGCTGCTGAGCTACCGTCAGATATTGCCGACGGCGCGATGCATCCACATTGTCGTCAAAGTTGAGCAGCGCATCGTTGGCGGCGTAAGCCACTGCAATGGGCGTTTTGAGCTCGTGGGTGATGTTGTTGGTGAAGTCACTCTTCATCTCGTCGAGCGTGCGCTGCCGCATGATGATGCGCACCAGCCATGCGAAGGCGAGCCCCACCAGGGCAACCAGAGCCAACGATGTTGCCACAATGCCCCACATCTGGCGCAGCACCAAGCCCGCCGTTGTGGGCACCGTCAGATAGTAGGTGCACGCCGCACTGCTGACGTACTCATAGTTCCGGTTGCTGCCGTGCGACTCATAGCCTGGCGTTTGCAGCGTCAGGGTCGTGTCGTCGCGCACACACTGCAGATGATGTTCGCCGCTGAGTCCTATGGCACGCAGTTCCTGAGTTAACAGACTGTCCACTCGCTGCACGTCGCTCTGCACAAAAGCATCGACGCTCACGTGCAGTCCCTCGCGCAAGTGCAGCGTCAAGCTGTCGAACAGCAGCATGGTCTCGAGCTGGCTAGTGGTGGTCTGCTCCGGCAGGATACCGGTCTGCGGATAGCCCCGCATAGTCACCTCGCGCTGCACCACACTATCGGTGGCATCGTCGGGATATTCGGTGATGTTCGACTTCACCGACACGCCCTTAGCGTCTGCCACAAAGGCACTCACCGACAGGTCACCGTGACTTTTGTCGGGCAGACCCAGGTCAGATGCCTTCAAGTCGCGTATGCGCATAAACAGCTCCTTGACATCAGCCATGCGCATCGCTTCATCAATTTGGCTATCGGTGTGCGACCGCATCGTCCCATATAGCGACGCCAGCCAATAGCCTTGATATGCCAATAGCGCTAGCAACGCCACAGCCACCAGCACGGCAATATGTCTGAACGGCGATTTCATCGCTACAAAGTTACAATATCCCCGCCAATCCTGCCCCATGTGTTAAGACTAAATAACTCTTCGGTTAAGGGTAAATAAGCCGTTGGGGGACAGTCGTGCGGACTATTGCTCGTAACTTTGCGGCAGACTAACAACAATCTGCCATCGATATGAGACCGCTTATCATTTTAGCCCTGACGGCACTGCTCGCCTTTGCAGGAAGCCATGCCCAGACTCTGCAAGGCAGCGTGACCGACACCACGGGCAAGCCCATCGCTTTTGCAACAGTCACCGTGCTCACAGCCGATACCGCCTACATCGACGGCACCACGTGTGACGAGAACGGTCGCTACACGCTGCAAACAACAGACCGCACCGCATTGCTGCAAGCCTCGTGCGTGGGCTATGTCACCGCCACGCAACCGGTCACTCACCCTGACTTTGTGCTCCATAGCAACGGCATCGCGCTGAGCGATGTGGAGGTGGTGAGCATGCGCCAGCTGGTCAAAACCGAGGCAGACCGACTGACCTATAACCTGCAAGCCGACCCCGAATCACAGACCAGCAGTCTGCTCGACATGCTACGCAAGGTGCCTATGGTGAGCGTTGACGGCGAGGACAACGTGCGCGTGAGCGGCACCACCAGCTTCAAGTTCTACAAGAACGGTCATCCCGACCCATCGCTGTCAGCCAATCCGCGCGAGGTGTTGCGTGCCATACCTGCCAGCAGCATCCAGCGCATCGAGGTCATCACCGAACCTGGCGCACGCTATGATGCCGAGGGTGCCACCGCAATTCTTAACATAGTCACCGTGCCAGCCTTGCGCATCACGGGCTTTAACGGCTCGGTGAGTGGCACGGTCAACACCTTTGGCGGCTGCAACGCATCGGCAAGCGTCACAGGCCAGGCAGGCAAATTCACGCTCAATGCCACCGTGTCATATCAAATGAACGGGAAACGCGAGAACGAATCGATGGACCACGACGACTATACCTACCTTGAGACAGGCATCTCCACCCACAGCGACATGCTGATGCGTCAGCCCGCTCGCATCCCCACCGCATGGCTCACTGCCAGCTATGAGATTGACTCGCTAAACCTAATCACCGCCTCGTTTGGCGGCTATCATTACGGACTGGACATCACCAGTGACAACGTCACGCACTACACCGACGCGCAGGGCAACGTCATCACGTCATATAACGCCCATGCCAGCTTGCCGCAGTACGACGGCATGAAGTGGAACGGCCGTGCCGACTACGAACACCGCACCAGCCACACCGACGAGGTGCTGACGCTGTCCTATATGCTGGCTCGCAACGGCACCACCAGCGACGACCGCACCGATTTCAGCAATCTGGTGAATCCGCCATTCGAGTTCACAGGCTATGACTCGTGGTCAAAGGAGCGATTCACCGAGCACACGCTACAAGTGGATTACCAGCTGCCGCTATTCAACAACCACCAGCTCGAAACCGGTGCCAAATACATCCGCCGGTTGAACCGCAGCCACACCATCATGACGCACGACAACGCACCTGCCACCGACATCGACAACCGCTTCGACCACGACACCCACGTGGGAGCCCTATATGCCTCGTGGCAATATGCCACCGGACCGCTGTCGATGCGCGCAGGATTGCGCTATGAGTATAGCCGCCTGAATGCCGAGTATCCCAACGGCGACGGCACCAACTTCCACACCAACCTCAACGACTGGGTGCCCAGCGCGAGCATCAACTGGAACATCACGTCCGACAACAGCCTGCGCCTGTCGTATGCCTCCAGCATCAACCGCCCAGGCATCAGCTACCTGAATCCTGCCGTGCAACGCTTTGCGCAGTCGGTGAGCTATGGCAACGACCATCTGGGCAGTGCCCACAATCACGCTGTGCGGCTCACATTCCAGCACGTGGGCAACCGCCTGACGTTTAACCTCACGCCTAGCGTCACATTCACGCGCAACCAAATTGGCACGCTGCGCTATGCCATCGACAACATGGTCTATCGCACCTACAGCAACGGCAACCGCTATATGCACGCGGGCATCGGCGGCTTTGTGCAGTGGGCTGTCACACCCACCACCACACTGGTAGCCAACGGCGAGGTGGTCTATAAGCGCTACCACTCGCCCTCGCTGGAGTTGACGGGCGACGGCGTTAGTGGCAACATCTATGCCCAGCTCACGCAACGCCTACCGTGGCAACTGCGTGCATCGGTCACCTGCGTCTGGTTCAACATCGGTCACGACCGCAGCAGTGTGTATGATTACTTCGAGGTCACACGGCCCAACATCATGCTCAACTTGCGTCGCTCGTTCTTGAAGGGCAACCGACTGACCATCAGCCTACGCGCCAACAACATCTTGTATAAAAACATAGTCTTTCGCACCGTGGTCGATAACGGCGACTACCATAGCACCACCGTTTCTAACAGGCTATCGCGCTACCTATCGGTCACCGCCTCGTGGCGCTTCGGCAAATCATCTACCCGCGTGAAAAAGACCGCCACCACCATCGAGAACGATGACCTGATTGGTGAGTAACATCAGCGAAATGGTGGATGATTAGAAAAATGATGCACAGTGGCGGCAAGGTCGCCAACTGCATCAACGGCATGCATGGGGTGCCTGCGGCTGTGCTATGGCTCGTACTGATAGCCTAGCTCGCCGATTTTGTCGATGATAGCCTGCCGGTCGGCTTCACCCTCGACCAGAGCAGTGCCTTTTGCCAAATCTACAGTCACCTGTGTCACGCCAGGCACCGTTGCCAGACCTTTTTCAACATTGGCCTTGCAGTGGTTGCACATCATGCCTTTCACTTTATATTCCTTCATAGCATTCGTTTTATGTTGGTTAATTTGATATGATTTCCAATACTTGTAGCACATGGCCGCCACCACCAGCGTCACCAGCAGCACGCTGCACACCGTGTTCAGCCACGACACGCCCATCGTGTGCGACATCAGGTGATGGGGCATCGCATCGACAAATACCTCGCGCAGCCCTGGCACATAGTCAACCACCACACCAAACCCGATTGCGCCCAGCACAATCGAAGCCAGATAGGCAGCCGTCGCCTTGCGCCCAAAGGCGCGCCCGATGACCAGCATCGACGCCACATTGGCAGCCGGTCCCGCCATCAGCAGCACCAGTGCGCATCCTGGCGACATGCCCTTCAGCATCAGTGCCGCAGCAATGGGAATCGACCCCGTCGCACAGATATACATCGGCACCGCCACTGCCACAATCACCACCATGTTGAGCAACGGCCACCGCGCCCACGTGGTGAAAAAGTCATCTGGCAGCAGCACAGTGATTAGCGTAGCCACCACCAGACCCAGCAACAGCCACTTGCCAATGTTCTGCATCATCTCCCACAGCCCATAGCGCAAGGCTTCCATCACCTTGTTCCACAGACCGTGAGGCACCTCGCTAAACTCATAGCTGCCGTCATCGTCGGCTGTTGTCACATCGGGCAACGCCCCTCGACGCTCAAGCCGTCCCACAGCCAGACCGCCACACAATGCCGTCACCAATGCAGCCACGGGACGCAGCACCGCAAACGGCAATCCCATCATCGAATAGGTCGCCGCAATGCTATCCACACCCGTCTGAGGCGTTGCGATGAGGAACGACGTAGATGCCGCACGCGATGCCCCGCTGCGCCGCAGTGCCACCGCCGTGGGCAGCACGCCACACGAGCATAGCGGTAGCGGAATGCCAAACAATGCCGCAGTCACCACGCTGCGCCACCCCGTCCCCGACAAATAGCGGCTATAAATCGACGACGGCACAAACGCATGCAACATACCTGCTATCAGGAAACCCAGCAGCAAGTAGGGTGACATCTCGTTCAGCATCGACACAAAAGCCTCAACATATTCCATCATGCCGCAAAGTTACCCCATTATTTCCACACCACCACTACCCCACCATTAGTTTTTCACCCTTTTTAACCCAAGCACCCCCAGCCACCTCCCCACAAAACGCCCACAACGCCTGAAAAGTTCTTCCTCTTCAGACTCGCCACGATTTATGCTTATCCCCACTAATTTTCCGCTGAGCCTTTGCTTAGTCTATTAAAAACGATGTGCCAAAAGTGCTGGAAAGCGACTTTTGGCACAAGGTGGTACCTCCGGGGATCGAACCAGGGACACGCGGATTTTCAGTCCACTGCTCTACCACTGAGCTAAGGTACCCTTGCAAAATGCGACTGCAAAGATAGGCTGATTTTTTGAAGTGGGCAAATTTTTTCTCGTTTTTTTTCATTCTTGCCCGTGAAATGCCGTTTTTTGCTAGCATGCGGGTGACCTTATTTGCTGCTTGCAAGCTTATAAAGGGCAAACCATTGGTTCTGCCAGACGATGCGATAACCATTCTGCGACAAGAAGTCATTGAGCACATCCATCTTGCGCTGCTCACGGAACTTATCTGCTGCTGGATAAGCATTTAGATAGTCGTCGCTAGGCGTTCCCCAATAAGCTCCCAGCGTGTCAAACTTTTGCCGCAACACTGCGGGTCGTGCCGCGCCCAGATTGTCTAAACGCTCCTTCAGGGCCTGAACGCTGAGCAGCTCGGGCCATGCGCATCCCATAGCGGGCCGTGTGCGCGTGAGGTGGTTCATCATGGGTATGCTGCCATAGCACAGCAAGGTGTCACCAGGCTCTACCTCACCGTTTAGTGACTCTAGCGTGGCGTTAATGGCTTGCGCCCGCTCGGTGGTCGTGCGGATGCCGAAAGCCCGCGGGTCGTTCACGGTGGCACACTTGACCCAAAGATGCCCACCATCGAAATAGGCGCCGCGCGTCCACGTTTGAGCCATGCCCACCACAATAAATATCAACGGCAAGACCATCCATTGCCGACGCGACCATAAGCAAGCTGCAACGGGAGCAGCCATCCAAGCGATGATGCCGCCATTGTTGGTTGCCCCATCGCTGCCCAACGGAAAGACGAGCAGCATATACACACCCAGCCATGCAGCCATGCGACGCTCATAATTGCCTGTGACAATGACATAGCCACATCCAACGATTGCCATTGCCCACAAGGGCAGCATGATGTGCTCTTGCCACCACATGAAGTGCAACATCACCAGCGTCGCCGCCAGCCACACCACCCATTTGAGCCAAGTCCATTGCGTGTGCCGCGACACGACAAGAGCCACCGCTAGCGGTAACCCCAGCTTGAGGGCGGTCAGGGCACATTTACCATAATATGTGACCAATCCCCCCAGCATCAGCGACACATTGTGAGTCGCCTCGCCACTCTGGCCTGTTGCAATGCCCAGCAGTTCGGTCATGTTTTGCCAGAACAGGGACAGGTGCCCCAGCAGTGCCATCATCGCCACCACGGCAGCAAATCCCGTCAACGCTCCTGCCAGCATCGCCCCTGCCCGCTGCCACGCTTCGCCCCAAGTGGAGCGGCGATAAGCCACGGCAACGAAAGGCATAGCCACCAATCCCAACGCCAAGATGTTAGGAATGCGCGAAAACGTGTTCACGCCAACCAACACGCCTGCCAACAACCACGATGATCGACCGCCACCGCGCAAGCCTCGCAGCACTGCCGCCAGCGATGCGACCCATAGCAGGGCACTCAGCAGGTCGTTGTTGAACGTATAGGGGAACCTGACCAGCGATGCCACAACCATCGTCAAGCCCAAGATGACCGCACTGGCAGGCACCAGCCGCCGCAAGGCAACTGCCACCAGCATCATCGCCAACACGTTACACAGCACGCCAGCCAGACGCATCAGCAGCCACTCACACGCTGGCATCGCCAGCTTGAGCACACCGCCCACCACGCCACTCAGATAGTACATGAAATTATATTCCACCGTGCCTGGTGCCGTAAAGATGTTGTCATAGAACGTGAGATAATAGCCCGTGTCGCACAAATCCACGCCAAACAGTGCGATGAGCATCTGCCAAATGCCCAGCGCGACAATGGCCACGCCTGTGCTCTTGGCATAATGTCCGTCAACCCATGTTCTCAACTGCGTGAAGCGGTTCATCATCATTTTTTAGCTTAGCTCTAGGGCTGGTTATTAACAGGACAAAGATAACCAAAATTCATTTCCCTCATGCCGCAACTCATTAAAAAATGGTCAGGCGCACACATTTTTCACAGCTCAGGGTATGTCAATATGCCAAAAAATGAGTAATTTCGCTTCATTAATCATTATCTGAACAGACCAGATGGAGGCTCTGATGCAATATGTGTGGCAACACCGCCTGTGGCGTACCGAGGACATGGTGACCAACGACCGCCGCAAGGTGCGTGTCATCGACCCCGGACTGCTGAACACCGACAGCGGACCCGACTTTTTCAACGCTAAAATCGAAATCGACGGTCGGCTATGGGTGGGCAATGTGGAAATGCACGTGCGTGCCAGCGACTGGAAGCGGCACGGTCACCATCTGGACACGGCATACGACAACGTGATTTTGCATGTGGTGCAGAAAGATGACGCGCCCGTCACACGCACCAACGGCGAGCTCATCCCTCAAGTGGTGCTTGAGGTGTCGCCGCGCTTCAACGAATGCTACGACCGCCTGGTCAACGCCCGCATCGAGCTGCCTTGCGCACCGCGCCTAGGCGAGGTGTCACAGTTGACCATCACCGAGTGGATTGAGGCTCTGGCATTTGAGCGGTTGCACGACAAGGTGGGACGCATGCGCGACTTGTACGACCGATTTTGCGGCAGCTGGGAGGACATCTGCTATGTGACCCTGGCACGCAACCTGGGCTTTGGTATCAATAGCGAGGCGTTTGAGCGGTTGGCACGAGCCACGCCACTGCGGCTATTGCACAAGCATTGCGACTCCATGCTGCAAATCGAGGCCCTGCTCTTTGGGCAAGCCGGCTTGTTGCAGACGGTGCAAGAGCGAGACACCTATGTGGAGCAGCTGACGCGTGAGTATGCCTTTCTTGCGGGCAAGTTCCAGCTGCGCCCCATCGAGGGTGCCCTGTGGAAGCTGTTCCGCAGCCGGCCGCAAAACTCGCCCTACAGGCGCATCGCCATGCTGGCTCACTTTGTGCAGGGCGGGTTTAACTTGATGAACGACATCTTGCACGCCGACGGTGAGCAAGCGTTGCGCCGCCTGTTCGACATTGAGCTGACGGGCTATTGGGCGACACACTACACCTTTGGCCATCCGTCGCCCGCACCTGCCGTTGCACTGGGTCGCAGCAGTGTTGACATTGTGCTCATCAACACCGTCGCGCCACTCTATTATGCCTACGGCGAGATGACCGACAACTACGAGATGACCGACCGTGCCATCAGGCTGCTTGAGGACCTGCGACCCGAGCAAAATGCCATCGTCGCCCTGTTTCGCAACGCCGGCGTGCGTTGCGACGATGCCCTCACCTCACAGGCACTCATCCAGTTGCGTCGCAACTATTGCGAGAAGCGCAAATGCATCTACTGCCGCATCGGGCATCGGCTGCTTGCCAGCGACGCCCGCAAGCGATAATCCCCACAACACCAAAGAGTAAAATGTGTTCGTATGGACTAGTGTTGGTGCACCCCTCCGAGGTGCCTTCCGCTCTATTTACCTGTACACCAGGTTGTTTCACTCGCTTCGCACGTTGCACTAACCTGGTGCTTCCTAATGGTACACCTCTTCGAGGTGCTTTTCGCCTTCCGTTCCCCATCCACACCTATTAACGTAGTCGTTCTCGCTTAGCGCACCCCATCCCATCAGTCCCTTAAGTCTTATATCCTAAGTCTTAAGCCCTAAAATGCATCTGCCCCATCTGCATGAGGTAACAAAACGGTTGAAGTGAGAAGGATACCGCATGGCAGCACCTCGGAGTGGTGTACCAACTTTATCAAAGGCAAAAACAACTTTAAGCCATAACAACCATTTGTGCGAGGCAATATAAAAGGTTGAACTAGGAAGGGTACACCATGACGCTAAATAATAAATCTGCTCCCATCGACGAAGTCGCTTTGCTCCGCAAAGAATCAGCGTGCGGTAATAATCCCATATCTGCATGAGACGCGAAAAAGAGCAACGGGCTGCGTGGCTTCTACGCAACCCGTTGCCAACTAGGGAATCAGCCTATATATTCGTTGACTTTATGAAATTTATTGGGCGGCTAACTCTTAGAAATTTATTTGACGAGAACTTTAAATGCCTTACCGTCAACGTTGACCACATAGATGCCGCTGCCCACGCGGTAGGTCTGCGTGCTGGCAACCCTGCCTGTGGCAGCCACTTGCTGACCAGCAACGGTGAAGATGCTCACCTGGCGGCCATCGGCACCCAGCACGGTGATTTGCTCGTTACCGCCGATGACGCGCACGTTGGTGCTCGGGTCATAAACCTCTTGAACACTTACGGTCACCAGATTGGTCAACTCGCTCTCGCCTAGGTCATAGACTACGCTCACGCCGTACTTGTCGGTGTGGTGAGCCTCGCCGCTGGCGTCGTAAGCCGTCTGCGTTGCAGTACCGTCAATAGCGCTGTTGTGGTAGATGTTGTAGTACAGCAGCTCGGGCGACCGACGCACCCGCGATGCTTGCATCGGTAGCATCAGCCGCATTTATGGCATGATGGACGATCCGCAGCGATGCCTGCATTACCTGAAACTGGGCTACAACACCGCTCTTGCTGCCAGCGACAGTGCCATGATGCAACGATTCGCCATCAACATTGTGGGGCAATATTGCATCATGGGCAATGTGGATAGCGCCAGAGTCTATTACAGGCGACAAACGCAGCTGCGGTCACCCGATGCGATTCACGACCGCTATTATGCCCTCTACAATCAAGGCATGATTGCCGAAGCCAGTGGGCAAGTCGGGCAAGCGACTCATTATTATAACGCCGCACTCGACTTTGCCCAGGCGCACCAGATGGATGACAAATTTGTCGTTCAGCAGCACCTGGCATTAGCAAGCATCTATCTGCAACATCAGTGCTGGGTTAAGGCTGCGACACACTATCGCAAGTCACTTGGGCTGGCGGGCAGAAAACAAGACCTTAGCCTAGTCAGTCAGGCTTACAAGGGATTAGCCCGCATCTATCGGCAGCAGGGCAACACGGCTGCAGCCGACAGTTGTCAACGCCTGGCCCTCAATATTGCCGATTCCATCTACAATAGGAACAGATTCAGCGACGCCAGCAACAAATTGTTTGAGTACGAGAATACTCAACATCAAAAGCACATCCAGGCGCTTGTCAATCGCAATCACACGCAGTGGCTGATCATCCTGACAGTGCTGCTGGCGGCGACAGCGGGCATCTTTTTCCACATCATGCTGCAGCGCAAGAACCGCAACCTGCTGGCGACGCAACACCTGCTGGTGAGCAAGAACGAAGAACTCATCAAGAGCAACCAGCATAACAAGCTGTTGCTGCAACAATACGCACAAGCGACTCCAAGAACCAAAGTTGACACGCACAGCGAGCGACCGCTCGACCCCATTGCTACCAGTCAACTGCTCAGCCGCATTAACTTGTGGTCCAGCAGATTAACGTCATCAGCGACAGCAAGTTTAGTCTCAATCAACTCGCACAGTTGGCGGATTCCAAGCCCAAGTATGTCTCGCGCGTGATCAACGAGGTCTATGGCAAGAATTTCAAGACCTATATCAACGAATTTCGCATTCAGGAGGCATGCCGCCGACTGTCGGACATCGAGCACTACGGCAACATGACCATTCAAGCCATTTATGAGGCAGTCGGCTTCCAAAGTGCCGCCAGCTTCATCGCCGCCTTCAAACGGTCGATGGGGATGACCCCCAGCACCTATCAACGCCTCGCCCGCGAGCAGCAACTTAAATCTTAGGGCTTAAGATATAAGGCTTAAGGATTTTTGTTGTTGGGGGGCTTAAGGTTGTTTTATGCCTCTTTATACCTCACGCAGATAGAGTAGATTCTTTGTGGAGCAAAGCGACTTCGTCGATGGAAGCAGATAAATTTTGTGGCATAGGTATAAAAAAAGCCTAGGGCTCACGGTGCGTCGCACACATAAGCCCCCATAAGCCTTAAACCGCAGCTAGCTGTCCGCTGACTGGTCAGCGGCCCTGGTTGATGTGTTGATTGATGGCGGGCAGCTGCTGGGTGCCGTCGAGCACTTGCTCAACGATGCCATCGAGTGCAGCATCGCCACTGCTAGCGGCTTGGGCACGCGCGGGAGCATCGGTGGCGGTTGCCGCAACCTGCTCGTCGATGAGCAGCGTGACATCGCAAATGTTAAACAAGCCGTCGGCATTGCGGTCGGCATCTTGAAGCGATGAGGCATTAAGGGTCAAGTTGTTGTCGAGCACCGCGTCCACACACTGGTTAACGCTGATATCGGCAGCCGCTGTAAGAGCGGCAAAGCATGCGATGAACGTGAGTAGTAGCTGTTTCATATTCCTTTTTCTTTTTGATAATAGATATGTTCACACGTTGGTTTTGGTATGGCAAAGTTAGCGATTTGTAATGAAATGTGCAAGCGAAAACACAAAACTTGCCGATTGCTAGGTGCGGTTTCGCACAATTTCTGTAACTTTGCAGGTTAAACATCAATGCGACAAAAACTATGGCGACAAAGAAAAATCGAGTTGTGACCGACTATGGCTACCTGCGTGTGGCGGCAGCAGTGCCGCGTGTGAGTGTGGCAGATGTTGAAGGCAATGTGGCAAGCATCATCGACATCGTGGACCAAGCTGTCAAGGCTGGTGCGAGGCTAGTGGTGCTGCCCGAGCTTTGCGTGACGGGCTATACCTGTGCCGACCTGTTTGGCAACGAGCTGCTGCTCACGGCAGCCCAGCAAGCGCTGTTGCAGCTGAGCGACCACGTGAGCCGCCACACTGGCGTGACGGTGGTGGTGGGTGCCCCGCTGCCCACCGGCGGACATCTGCTCAACTGTGCAGTGGTGATGCATGGCTGCGACATGTGGGTGGTGCCCAAGACCTATCTGCCCAACTACAAGGAATTTTATGAGAAGCGGTGGTTTGCCAGTGGCAACATCGCCCAGCACGGTGATGGCACCATCATGGTAGCTGGTCGTGAGGTGCCCTGCGGCACCGACTTGATGTTTGACCTGGGTAAGGCACACATCGCCGTGGAGGTATGCGAAGACCTGTGGGTGCCCGTGCCGCCCAGCAGCATTGCCGCCATCAATGGTGCCAACGTGCTCATCAACTTGTCGGCGAGCAACGAGGTGATAGGCAAACATGGCTATCTGCTAAACTTGGTGACGCAACAGAGCGCACAAACCATCGGGGCATACATCTATGCCTCGTGCGGCTACGGGGAATCGACAACCGACTTGGTGTTTGCCGGCAATGCAATGATTGCCGAGAACGGCAAGCTGCTGGCAGAGGGGCAACGCTTTTGCATCGAGCCGCAGCTCTCCATTGCCGACATCGACCTGGAGGCGCTGGAGAACGAACGCCGCACCAACGGCAGCTTTGCCGACAGCCTGCTGCAATGGGCAAAGCCCTATCGTCACATCAGCCTGCAAGCAGCACCGCCCATCGATTATGAACAGCATGAGCTATTGCGCCCCGTCGCCAAGCTGCCATTTGTCCCTGCTGGCGAGGAGCACCTGACGGCACGCTGCGAAGAAATCATCGGCATCCAGACCGAGGGGCTGATGCGGCGGCTCGACTTCACCGGCATCCAGTCGGTGGTGGTGGGCGTATCGGGCGGATTAGACTCAACGCTGGCACTGCTGGTGGCAGTGCGGGCATTTGACCGCCTGGGGCGTGACCGCCGCCTCATTCATGCCATCACCATGCCTGGCTTTGGCACCACCGGACGCACCTACCGCAACGCATGCGCCATGGTCAAGGCACTGGGCGCGACGCTGCACGAAATCAGCATTGCCGATGCTGTTACACAACACTTCAAGGACATCGACCACGATGCCAGCGTGCACGACGTGACCTATGAGAACAGCCAGGCACGCGAACGCACACAGATATTGATGGACTATGCCAACAAAGTGAACGGGCTGGTGCTGGGCACAGGTGACTTGTCGGAGCTGGCATTGGGATGGGCGACCTATAACGGCGACCACATGTCGATGTATAACGTGAACGTGAGCATCCCCAAGACGCTGGTGCGTCACCTGGTGCGCTGGTTTGCCGATGCCCTGTGCAACACCAAACCCAGTGGCAAGAAAATCCACGACACGCTGCTCGATGTGCTCGACACACCCATCAGCCCCGAGCTGACACCCGCCGACAAAGACGGCAACATCTTGCAGGTGACCGAGGACATTGTGGGTCCCTACGAGCTGCACGACTTTTTCTTGTTCAACATGTTGCGTTATGGTTACGCACCTGCCAAGCTCTACCTGCTAGCCCGCAAGGCATTTGCCGGCAGCTATGACAACGCCACCATCAAAAAGTGGCTGCGCACCTTTGTGCGCCGATTCTTCGCCCAGCAGTTCAAGCGTTCGTGCCTGCCCGACGGACCCAAGGTGGGCAGCGTGTCGCTGTCGCCTCGCGGCGACTGGCGGATGCCAAGCGATGCCTCCAGCCGCCTGTGGCTCGCCCAATGCGACCAACTAGAGGACTAAAACGACACAAGCGCATGCCCATTGGCACAGGATTTGCATGATGGTATGACTTGAGATGAAAAAGGCATTGAAGGGGACATACAATGTGTTGCGCAGTGTGGTGGTGACCGCACTGGTGACGCTGGTGGCACTGGCTGCCCTTGCCTACTTGCTATTGCTGCTGCCGCCTGTGCAAGAGCGTGTGCGCGGTGCGGGCGAGCGTGCCCTGAGCGAGTATCTGGACACCGACGTCTCCATTGGCTCCATCTCAATCAGGCCCTTTGACGAACTCATCTTGAAGCAGGTCAACATTCCTGACCAGCAGGGCGATTCGCTCATTGCCATTGACAAACTGGGGGCAGGCATCAGCCTGAAGCACCTGCTTGCCGACCGCCGTGTGGTGGTGACTTATGCTGAGGTGCAGGGGCTGAAAGGCAGGGTGACACGCCCTGACAAGGATAGTCCCACCAACCTGCAATTCATCATCGATGCATTGAAGCCCAAAGGCGACAAACCGCCCAAGCCCTTTGATGTGCAGGTGGATAATGTGGTCATTCGCCACTCATCGCTAAGTTATGACGTGCTCGACCAGCCTGTTCGCACGGGGCAGCTCGACGCGAACCACTTGAGCATGGACAACCTGCGTGCCGACGTATCGTTGCCGCGGCTCAAGAACAACGATTTCGACATTCGCGTCAAGCGTTTGGCATTTGACGAGCGCAGCGGGTTATCGGTCAAGCGGTTAAAAACCAATCTACTCATCACCGACACCGCCCTCACTGCCAGTGGCACCAGGCTGGAGTTGCCGCATAGCGACATCACGCTTGATGACGTGAACCTGCATTATAGTTCACTTAAAAATTTGGGCAAGGAATTGCCCGACATGCCGCTGCACTTGAGCACCTCGGGCAGCACACTGACGCCCGCCGACCTCGCCGCTGTGGTTCCCCAGCTCAAAACTTATGACGAGCCGTTGCTCATCTCTGCCACAGTTAACCGCAATGGTCACGAAATCGACGTTCCTGTGCTGAGCGTGCACAACACCAGTGGCTCGTTGGCACTAGATGCCCGTGGACATGTCGCCCATCCCACCGATGCGCAACAACGGTCGTTCGCTCTGGACCGCATCAGCCTTAATGCCCATGCCGATGAGATTACCAAAGCAACCAAGTTTATCAAGAGCTTGTCATCGCAAGCGCGTGACCTCATTGCCCAATGCGGCAACGTGAACATCAATGGCGAGGCTTATGGCTCCCGCGACCAGTTGCACTTTGATGGCGGCATCGGCACCTCACTGGGCAAAGCCGACATCGACGGCATCATCACCCACCAAGTCGATGGGGCAACGCACTTCGCAGGTCAAGTCAAAACCGATGGCTTGCAGCTGGGCCGCCTGAACATTCACCGCGATATGCCCGACGATGTTGCCCTTGATGCTCAAGTAGATGCAACGCTGGTTGGCAAGGAAATCACGGGACACCTCAACGGCAATATTGCTTATGTCGATTTCAAGGGCAAACGCTATCACAACGTGACCGCCGATATCGAGAAACAGGGCAACGACTTCACGGGTACGCTAGCGATGAACGACCCCAATGGAAAAATCGACCTCGATGGCACAGTGCACCTTGATGGCAAGAACTCCACCTATGACGTGAATGTGACCACAAGCGGGCTTTCACCAGCTAAGCTAGGGCTCACAGACCGCTATCCGCAACACCGGCTGAGCGCAACCGCCACGGCATCACTAGAGGGTAACACACCCAACAACATGACTGGTCACATCAACCTGAATGATATAGCGTTCACTAACGAGGCAGGTCAAGGCATCACTATCGACAAGCTACAAATCAACGCTAACAACACAGGTGACGACAAGCTGCTAGAAATCACCAGTGACCACATCAATGGCTATGTGGAAGGCACATACGACTATCAGACACTGGTTCCCACAGTCAAGCACATCTTGAGTGCGGCATTCCCGCAATATTTTGGCGATTATGCCACCTACTGGCATGAGGGTTCGCCCAACGACCTGACATTTGCTTTTGACATCAACCCAGATGAGCGGCTGCACAAGTTGCTGAAATCGCCGGTCAACCTTGTTTACAAGACTCACATCGATGGTCGCATGAGCGAGAGCGACAACAGCTTTGACCTGACGGTCGATGCCCCCTACATGCTGCAAGGCAACAAAATCATTGAGAACACGCGGCTCACCGCTCGGCTAGACAGTGCCAGCGGCGACATCGCCCTGCACGCCCAGTCGCTCTACCCGTCAAAGGGTGGCAAAATTGCCCTCAACCTTGATGCTACAGGTGCCGATAACCTCATCGGGGCAAACCTGGGCTGGCGCGTGCAACGCGAACGTGACTTCCACGGCAACTTGGATTTGAGTGCCCTGCTCGACCGCAGCAACGACGGCACCATCAAGGCAAAAATCGACGTAAAGCCCTCGCAACTGGTATTTAACGACACCGTTTGGACTGTGGAGCGCGGGCAAATAGACGTGGACCATGGCACCATCACGGTAGATAACCTGGCGGGCGGTCACGACAAGCAATATGTCCGCATCAACGGCAAGGTGTCGCACGACCCCGACGACGTGCTGTGCCTTGAGCTCAACGACGTAAGCCTTGATTATGTGTTCCAGACACTCGCCATCGACCATGTGAACTTTGGCGGCCATGCCACCAGCAAATTTTACGCTAGCGACCTGATGTCTAAGGCACCACGCCTCTACACGCCGTTGCTTTACGTCAAAGATTTCACCTACAATGGCGCACTCATGGGCGATGCCGACATCACCGCCAACTTTGACAACGAGAGCAAGGGTGTGATGCTCAATGCCGACCTCACCCAGCACAACGGCAAGCACAGCAACATCAGCGGCGGCATCTACATTGCCGACGATTCTCTCAATTTCACTTTTGATGCCGACCATGCCAATGTCGCTTTCCTAGCACCCTATATGCAGGCGTTCACCAGCGACGTGCAGGGTGAAATCTCTGGCAAAGCCAACTTGTATGGCAATTTCCACAACATCAATCTGGCTGGCGACGTCATTGCCGACACCTTGCGGTTCCTCATTGATTATGTGAACGTCTATTACACGTGTTCGGGCGACACGGTGCACATCGTGCCCAACTACATCGCCTTTAACAACATCCCCATTCACGACCGTGACGGGCATGAGGCGCAATTCGATGGCTGGCTGTGGCACGACAGCTTCCACCGGCCCGAGTTTAGCTTTGCCATTACCGATGCGCACAACTTGCTATGCTATGACACCAACCCCAGCATCAACCCCGACTGGTATGGTACCATCTATGGCAACGGCTCATGCTTTGTCACAGGCAGCCCAGGCATCGTGCAAATCAAGGTCAACATGGAGTCAACGCCAGGCAGCCGCTTCACCTTTGTCCTAAGCGATGCCGAGGAAGCCGACAGCTACAACTTCATCACCTTCCGCGACCGCAATGCGCCTGCCCCCGATTCCGTGCCACAGTCGGCTGATACGATTCCCGAGATTGTGCGTCTGCTCACACAAAAGGTGCAAAACGAGGAGCAGTCACAGCCCACAGCCTACACCATCGACCTGCAAGGCGACATCACGCCCGATGTGGCACTCACCGTCGTCATGGATCCTGTGGGCGGCGACCGCATCAAAGCTACCGGCAGCGGACACCTGCGCCTCACCTACAACAACAATGGTGAGCTCGCCATGTATGGCAAGTACACCCTCGACAAGGGAACATATAACTTCACCCTGCAAGATGTGATTATCAAGGACTTCACCATCCGCGATGGCAGCAGCATCAGTTTCCAGGGCGACCCCTATGCCGCCGTCCTAGACCTGGAAGCCGTCTATTCACTGAACGCCAACATCAAGGACCTTGACGAGTCGTTCTCAGAAGACCGAGAAATCAACCGCACCAACGTGCCCGTGCATGCCTTGCTACGCGCAAGCGGCATCATGAGCCAGCCCGACATCTCATTTGACTTGGAGTTCCCCTCGCTCACCACCGATGCCTACCGCAAAATCAAGAGCATTATCAGCACCGACGAGATGATGAATCGCCAAATCATCTATCTGCTTGCGCTCAACCGCTTCTACACCCCTGAATATATGGGCACGACCACCAACCAAAACGAGCTCCTCTCATCAGTCGCCTCGTCAACCATCTCGTCGCAGCTTTCTAACATCTTGGGCAAGATGGTGGACAACTTCTCTATCGCTCCAAACTTCCGCAGCGACCGCGGCGACTGGACCGACATGGAGGTGGATGTGGCACTGTCGAGCCAGTTGCTCAACAACCGACTGCTCATCAACGGCAACCTGGGCTACCGCGACAACACCTACAACGCCAGCAACACCAACTTCATTGGCGACTTCGACATCGAGTATCTGCTTAACAACCGCGGCACCCTGCGCCTCAAGGCGTACAACCACTTTAACGACCAAAATTACTATGTGCGCAATGCCCTCACTACCCAGGGCGTAGGCATTGTGTGGAAACACGACTTTGATAAGCTGTTCAGCAAGCAGCGCAAGGCTGCGGTCACAACTATCACACCTCAGCAAGCCGATGCCGACACCGTTGTGACCCGCAAAACGCCTACCACCCCGCCTGCGCCAGCCGACAGTGCGGTGCGGCGGCCTGTGCCAATGGTAACCCTGCGCTCGGCAAGTAATAATCCTGCAAGTGCTCATTCCCAACAGCCATGAACGCCCTGCGCACCATCATAGTGATAACCCTGTTGCTGACACTCACTGCAGTTGCAGCATCGGCACAGGACACCCTGACCACGACAAAAAAACAGCCCAAAGGCCTGCTCAAGCAAATCGAAAAAATCAAACAACGCATCGATGAGCCTTTTGACACCGTGCGTGACACAAAATATTGGCGACGCGCTCTCGCACACGGCAAACTCGACCTGCATGACAAGACCATCGAGTATCCAAAATTTCTAGATTTTTGCATCGAGGTTTACCGCTGGGGCGACCATGCTTTCAACTACTACGACAGCACCTACGTCACCGGCACGGGCAAAAACTGGAAGGTGATGCTCAAGAGCAACAACTGGCTTGACTCCTATAGCGGACAGCTCACGTCAGACCACATACGCATGCAGATGAACAGCGACCTGACCTGCAACTTTGGTGCTCAAATCTCGTTTATGGCACTTAGCCTGAGCTATATGGTCAATTTGCGTGACCCGCTCGCCGGCAGGCAGGTCAAAAACACCCGCTGGGAATTCTCGTTCACCAGTTCACGATTGGCTCTTGAAGCCTATTTCACCAAGAACAACCAAAACTCAGTGCACCTGCACAGGCTGGGCTCCTGGCACGGTTCTAAAGATTTTAACGGCCTCACTCGCGAGTCTTATGGTGCCTACGCCTACTACTTTTTCAACCACAAGCGTTATGCTCAGGCTGCCGCCTATTGTTTCTCAAAATACCAGCGGCGCAGTGCCGGCTCATTTCTTGCAGGGTTGCACCTCAGCCGACAAGACATCACCATCGACTTCTCGGTATTGCCCACCTCGTTTTTGCGAGCCAAGGTGCCCCAAGACTTGAGGCTTTGCCGATTCCGTTACCGCGACTTTTGCGCACTTATAGGCTACGGCTATAATTGGGTCTTTGCCAAAAACTGGTTGCTCAACATCACGGGCATACCTAGCGTGGGCTATCGCCACAGTTTTGCCAACTCCGTCGAGGGCGAGAAAGGGCTGCTCTCAACCAACATCCGCGGCAAGGCGGCACTGGTGTACAACCGTGGCAGCTGGTTTTATGGCTTGCACATCATCAGCGACGGGCACTGGTATCATAGCCGCCAGCATAGCCTGTTTAACAGTTGCCACGACTTTAACTTCACAGCCGGATATCGCTTTTAATGGGGCTTAAACCCTGAAGCAATATCATTTAATGTGGTCACCTGGTAGCCGTCAAGACTATTTTTTTAAAGTCAACAGTCGGTAGCCGTATGGCGGCAAGACGTTGCTAGCGGTGCTGTCTGCATCACTCGCTGCCAGGCTCTGCACTTGTCCGTCACGCCATGCAGCAGGCAGGGCGACGTCAGCAGGATGGTTGCGCGTGTTGACCAGCACCAGCACACGGTCGTCTTGCAATTGGCGTTCAACCATCAGCACATCGCCACGCTCATCGGCATAAACCTTGACACTGCCATTGCCACGCAGTGCGGGATGCGCCTGATAGACGGCTATCAGTTGCTGATATTCGCTGCGCAATGCAGCATTGGCTGACCAATCAACGGGTACATAGTGGAAGAAGTTGATGGTCTCAGGATATCCAACCTCTTGCGAACCATAAACCAGCATGCCGCCATGCAGCATAGTCGCTGCCACAAATGCTGCCATCGACCCGCGGACATTACCATATAGCGCCACGGGTGAGGCTTTGGTTGCCTCGTCGTGGTTGGTGGTGAAACGCAATTTCACCTTGCCCTGAGGCATGCCTGCATATTCAGTGCTGTCGGTTTCAGCCAGCAAGCGCACGTTGTCGCCTTGGGCAAACACGCGCTCTAGCGCATGCAGATATTGCCAAGCATAGTTCATGTCAAAGCCTGCGGTAAAAGTTTCCGGACTGTTGCCCTCGGCAAGCATAAGCAAACGGCGCGGCTGGGCTGCAGCACGCAGCTGTGTGATAGCCTCTTTCCAGAAGTCGGCAGGCACGGCATCTGCCACATCGCACCTGAAGCCGTCAATGCCCACACTGTCCACCCAGTAGCGCATGGCTGCAATCATCGCGGTGCGCAAGTCGCGGTTATCATAGTTGAGGTCTGCCACGTCAGTCCAGTCGGTGCCAGGCGGGAACACGATGTTGCCCAGCGAGTCATGGGTGTACCATTCGGGATGATTTTTGACCCACGCATGGTCCCAAGCCGTGTGATTGGCGACCCAGTCCATAATCAGGCACATCCCGCGGCGATGACATTCGTCAACCAGCGTTCGCAGGTCGTCGATGGTTCCAAACTCAGGTGCCACAGCACCATAGTCGCGTATCGAGTAAGGAGAATTTTTGCTCTTCTCCTCGCCAATGGGATAGATGGGCATCACCCACACCACATTCACGCCCAGGTCGCGGATGCTGTCGAGCCGCGCCGTCACGGCACGCAACGACTGTTGCGGGGCAAACACCCGCGGATTCACTTGATACATCACCACATCGGCAGCGTCGGGCACCTGCCATGTGGCATCTTTAGCCTTGCCACGCGGCTCACAACCGCACAGGCACAACAGTGCCGCGCACCACACAGTCGCCACCAGCGCCAGCATCACTCGCCGGCAATCACTAGTCTTCTTCATCGTTGTTATGTTTTTATGATCTTATCATTCATCTCTGGGGTAACAGCCACAGACGCATCACACGCCACCCCGCTCGCAAAGATAACAAATTTTGCAGCTAAGCAAGGGCAAAATATATAAATTTTTAAGTCCTTGCGGCGAGGGCATCTTGCTGTGTGATTTAACTGCTATGCCCTGCCTTTTCATCTTTTTTGCATTGATTTGCGCGGCAAGTGACGATTTTTTCATAAATTTGTGAGCGATTAATCTAAGACGAAAAATGAAAGCAAGTAAACACATCCTGCTATTGGCCCTGTGTGCTGCCATGGCAACGACCGGCATATATGCTCAACGTGGGCAAGCCTCACTCATCCAAACGAACCAGCGTGGAGCCAAGGTGCACCAAGAAGTGACGCTAAGCGATAACTGGCAGTTCACGCGCGACGGCGCAACGTGGCAGACGGTGACGGTGCCCCACGACTGGGCTATTGACGGGCCGTTTGATAAGAAATGGGATTTGCAGACTGTCGCCATCAAGGAGAATGGCGAGGACGTGGCAACCGAGAAGTCGGGACGCTCAGGCGCACTGCCGTGGATTGGCAGCGGGGTGTACCGCACCACCTTTAGCGTGCCGCAGGGTTATCGCCGCGCCGAGCTGGTGGTTGACGGCGCGATGGCTGATGCGCATGTGCTGGTAAACGGCACGCTGGCAGGCGGCTGGGCGTATGGTTACAACGCCTTTAGGGTGGATGTGTCGCCCTATATGCACACCGATGGCTCGGCTAATGAGCTTGAGGTGCGTCTCGAGAATCTGGAGGAGAGCAACCGCTGGTACCCTGGCGGCGGCATTTATCGCCCCGTTAAGCTGGTGATGACGGCTGACACCATTGCCCTTGACACATGGGGAATGTTTTTCCAGACATTGAGTGTCGAGGGCGGCAAAGCCACGGTGCGTGTTGAGCACCAGCTGGCGGCAGCATCGCACCAGATGCCAGATGTGATGCTCGACGTGCAGCTGCGTGATGCCGACGGCAACTTGTGTGACCGGCAGATGAGCCGTGCCGACGGCACCGGGCACTTCAACACGCTGCTCACGGTAGATAGGCCGCACCTTTGGTCACCCGAGTCGCCCTATCGCTATCACGTCACCGTGACGCTGGTGGATATGAACAATCATCAACTGCTGGACACTCAAAGTGCCAAAGTGGGCATCCGCACGGTGTCGTTCACACGCGAGGGCGGATTCCAGCTCAATGGCGTGACGCGAAAAATCAAGGGCGTGTGCCTGCACCACGACTTGGGACCGATAGGAGCCGCCGTCAACAAGGCTGCGCTGATTCGCCAAATCAAAATCATGAAGGAAATGGGTGCCGATGCCATCCGCACGGCACACAACATGCCCTCGACCATGCAAATGGAAATATGCGACAGCCTGGGCATGATGGTGATGGCTGAGAGCTTTGACGGATGGCGAGAGCCCAAGGTGCGCAACGGCTATGGCAGACTGTGGGACGAGTGGTGGCAGCGCGACATCACCAACTTGATTTTGAACCACCGCAACCACCCCAGCATCATCATGTGGAGCGTGGGCAACGAGATACCTGAGCAGTGGAAACCCGAAGGGGCTGAACGCTACAAGCAGCTCATCGCCCTGTGCCACCGTCTGGACCCGTCGCGCATGGTCACCTGTGGTATGGATAATCCCGATGGCACCATCGCCTGTGGGTTTGCCCAGGTAGCCGACGTGCCAGGCTATAACTACCGCGTGCACCGTTATAAGGATATGATAGACCGACTGCCGCAGGGCTTCTTGTTGGGCAGCGAGACGGCATCGACCGTCAGCTCGCGTGGCGTGTACCGCTTCCCCGACACCTGTGCCACCAACAAGGCATGGGACGACGGTCAGTGCTCAAGCTATGATGTGGAATATTGCTGGTGGAGCAACCTGCCCGACGATGACTGGGCGATGCAGGACGATTACAGTTGGGTAACGGGCGAATTTGTATGGACAGGGTTTGACTATCTGGGTGAGCCCACGCCCTACGACGAATATTGGCCCAGCCGCAGCAGTTACTTCGGCATCTGTGACTTGGCAGGTCTGCCCAAGGACCGCTATTGGCTATATCGCAGCCACTGGAACAAGCAGCAGCACACCATCCACCTGCTGCCCCACTGGACATGGCATGACCGCAAAGGTCTGGTGACACCCGTGTATTGCTACACCGACTATCCAACGGCAGAGCTGTTTGTCAACGGCAAGAGCCAAGGCCGCATCACACGCAGCGACACCGCACGCCTCGACCGTTACCGCCTGCGCTGGCGCAACGTGGTGTATGAGCCAGGCGAGCTGAAGGTGGTGGTCTATGACAAGGACGGCAACCGAGCAGGTCAGCAAGTGGTCAAGACCGCGGGCAAGCCCCAGCGACTGTTGCTAGAGGCTGACCGCAAGGTCATCACCGCCGACGGTAACGACCTGGTGTTTATCACCGTGAGCCTGGTGGACAAGAACGGCACCTTGTGCCCACATGCGGCAGACCAGCTGCAATTCAAGGTGAGCGGGGCGGGCACCTATCGTGCCGCCTGCAATGGCGACGCCACCTCGCTCGAACCATTCACTCAGCCCTCTATGCGCTTGTTTAACGGTCAACTGGTGGTGGTGTGCCAAGCGGGCAACAAGCCAGGCACGCTGCGGCTCACAGTCACCGACAAGTCCGCCGGCATCAGCGGCAAAGTAGATGTGAAAGTGGAGTGAAGTAGATGTGAATGAAGCACTTTTGCAGGTTGCACCGACCAAGTACCGACCAAGCTCAAACGATACTGAACGCCTCATTACTCTATCCGCACAATCCCCGCCATCCCCGCCAACGCTACAAACTCACAACCAAGGGACTGATGGCGTATCACCAAATAAGCTAAAAAATCAAGCCAAGTTTTGCTTATTTTGACAAAAATGTAAAAATAAGCCCTATCAGAACATGCTTATTTTGACATTTTTGTTGGATTAGAACAAAAAATGGTGTAAATTTGCGCTTAAAATGACGTGATATGGAAATTTTGAACACATTTGCCGATTTAAAGAGTGCTGTGCTGCGCAAGATGCAGTCTGACAATGTATGGTGGTCAACGGGAGCGATACCTAAAGTATTTGATGACATGCCTCGCAGGCAATATCTTGAGGCGTTTTATCCCATTGTCAAGCAGCAAGAGGTGCGCCGCGGGGTAATTCTGATGGGACCACGGCGTGTAGGTAAGACGGTGATGCTGTTTCACACAATTGCCAGGTTGATCAGGGATGGCATCAATGCGCGACAGATCATCTATCTGTCGGTTGACACACCCATCTATAATAATATTGCCCTTGAACAGCTGTTTGCATTGGCTAGGGAAGCTTTGAAGCGGTCAGGCGAGGATAATAATATAAGAGGCTATTATGTGATCTTTGATGAGATACAGTATCTAAAAGACTGGGAGATTCATTTAAAATCACTGGTTGATAGTTATCGGGATGTGAAGTTTATCGCCTCGGGTTCGGCTGCTGCGGCTTTGAAGATGAAGAGTAACGAGAGTGGGGCGGGGCGATTTTCAGACTTCATATTGCCTCCCCTCACGTTCTACGAATATATCGATATGTTGGGACTCGACAATCTGATTGTGCCGACAACTATCGATTGGGGAGGCCACAAGGTGGCTGCATATGACACAATCGACATCAATGCACTCAACTCCCATTTTATTAATTACATTAATTATGGAGGTTACCCTGAGATTGTGTTCTCACCTGTCATTCAATCAGATCCGTCGCAATATGTGCGTCACGATATCGTTGACAAGGTGATGTTGCGTGATCTTCCAAGTTTGTACGGAATTCATGATGTGCAGATGTTGTATCGGCTGTTTATCCATATTGCCTATCTGTCTGGTGGAGAATTTTCATACGAATCGTTATCTACTGCGTCGGGTAATCGTAAGGATGTGATCAAGAAGTATATTGCATATCTAGAGGCGGCATTCCTTATCAAAGTGGTGCAACGTGTTGATGCCAATGCTAAGCGGATGCAGCGTCAGACAACATTTAAGATTTATCTAACTAATCCCGCTTTGCGTTGTGCCCTGTTCTCACCACTGACCGCCACAGACCAGATGTTTGGCAGCATGGTCGAGACAGCGATTTTTGCGCAATGGATACCGCGATTTGATACCGAGGTGCACTATGCCAATTGGAAAGAAGGCAGGCAAAAGGGAGAGGTGGATATTGTAGGGCTAGATATCGCTCGCCAAAAGCCATCATGGGCGGTAGAAGTAAAATGGAGCGATAGATACTATGACGAAACACGTGAGCTATCATCACTATTGACCTTCCTGAAAAATAATCATCTGCAATCAGCAGTGGTGACGTCGCTCAGCACCTACGCTACAAAACGTGTGCACGATGTCTATCTACAATTCATGCCGTCTGCAATTTATGCCTATTTGGTTGGGTACAATACGATATATCGCAAAACTGGCGGGTCAACATCTCAGATGTTCCCTATGCCGTGACACATCTTAACTAGTCAAGTCTTAAAAACGCGGGTTCCTCATGCTCCTATGTGGCATGGCAAATGAGTATGGCTCCAGACAGAGGTTTGTGTCCAATTTTTCTAACCTTGACAGCGTATATAAGAGCATTTCGAGTAGGTACAAAAGGATGTTCATCACCCTCTTGAAGTTGAATGCAGCGGCTGCGAGCATAACATTAATGGAGTCTCCGAAAAGTCCCTTGTAATAGTTGCGGCCCAGCCGATGGTCTGATTTGCAATGTCCGATAACGGGTTCTATACCAGCTCGTTTGCGGAACAACTTGTGTTTCCTTTTCTTCATGTAAGCCGTGTCTGAGGCTTTCGGCGTGTCTGGAATGCAAACCTCGGTGTCGCTTGTCTTGGTTTGCCCCTTGTAGCCTCGGTCGCCTGCCAGGATGCGTATCTTTCGGCCGTATATCCTGTCCACTTGCTCCATGGATTTGTCAATGGTGTGCCCGTCATATTCATTTCGGAAAGAAAGCGCTCCGATGATGAGGCCGCTCCACAAACGTATGATACTGACCTTGTTGCCAAACTCGTATTTCTTGTGGTCCTTCCCCTTGCAGATGCAAACCACATCAGGTTCGTGCAATGAATAGATTTTGTGGCCATCTCGCTTCTCTCCCGCGATAACCTGCAGATAAAATTCCAATTGCGGTCTGTAAGCGCTATCCTGAGGCAACTCTCGAAGAAGCTCACGCACCAAGCGGCCTGCAATAATACGCATCCTGCGGTCTGCCTTGGCCACTTTCTTCTTGTGGTGGCTCCTGCCGCGAAAGCGCTGAATGCGCTTCAGATCTTTCAGTTCACGCGTATAGCTTTGGCGAACCTTTGTGTGCTCCTTGCTGGCAATCTGCTGGCAGCTCTTGATAATCTTGTTGAGCAACTTGGAGTCCGTCGGGAACGTTATGTTCTTCTCTTGAACCGTAGAGTCAATGAACGCCGTCTGTGTTTCCTCAGGCTTACGCCCACGGCCGTCCTTGTGATTATCTTGGTCTTCCTTCTTGCGCTTATTGTCCTCCAGCAACAGATTCACACGAATACTCTCCTTGAGAATCAGCTCCATGCCGTCCTCCTTTATGCGATGGCGGAAATGAACTATTTCTGAGCTTGCGCAAGGCTGCTGTGTCGAAAAACTGCTCATGCCGCAAAAGTACTGGTAATAAGCATTTTCCTGAAACTGCAGAACGACCTGCTCATCCGATATGTTGCGCAAATGCTTCAATATCAGTAAGCCCACCATCAGACGAATCGATTTAGGCGGACGGCCAGTGTTGTTGCTGAACAAGGGCGAAAAGGCTTTTTCAAAACGATCCCAATCGATGAGATTTGCCAGAACATACAACGGATGCTTGCTGTCAAGCATCGTTGCCAGATCCCAAAACAGGGAACACTGAGTATGAGCAGATGGTCTTTTATACATGACTGAATTGCAGGATTTTTGATACAAAGTTACAAAATCCTGCGGATATACACAAATTTTTCAACACTTATTTTACTGACAATCAGAAGTATAACCGTATTTTAAGGGACGACTCCATATTTGAGACGCTTAAGAGCCGCGGCGTGCAACGCATAGGGCTGATGGTGGCCGATGGCATAGCCGGGCTTGACACGGTGGTCGGAGAACGCTTCCCTGGAACGCCCCTACAACGCTGCGTCACCCATCTCAAGCGGAACATGCTCGCAAAGGTAAGGCACGGAGACAAGGCCGCACTTGCCGCGGATCTGCGCGACGTGTTCCGGACGGGCCAGAGAGGATACACCGTGGAAACGGCCTGGAACGCCTGGCAGGACCTGTGCGAGCGATGGGGAAAGGATTACATCTCGATCAAACGCCTGCGCCACAATGCTGATTACAAGGCGTATATGACGTATCTGAATTACAGCCCTGACATCCAATCCATGATTTATACCACCAATTGGATCGAGCGGCTTAACCGCGACTTCCGGCGGGTGACCAAGATGCGGACAGCCATGCCCAACGAAGAATCCGTGCTCACACTGATGGGCAGTGTGGCCATGGACCACAAGGCCTTTGACCGCGTCCTGCCGCGTATCACCCAGGACAAAACTCTTTTCCCTGACGATATTAATTTGGAGAATATGAACATAATGTATTAACTTTTCCGCGTCACTTAGAAGTTGCAGGCTTCAGACACACTTTATGAAACACTACCGACACACTTTTGGGGCAGTATCGCTTCGTGATAATCTGGTGCGCGGCGAACTCGCTGCCGTTATCAGTGGTGATGGTCTTGACGAACCTCCTGTACGGGTAGAGCAGCCTGACCGCGGCCATAGCCGTCTCGTAAGCCCTCCTACCGTGCGGCAACCGCTCCATGATGATGAAATTCGTGGAGCGTTCGGTGATGGTGAGTATGGCGTGCCCATAGGCGTCCAGGATGGTGTCCATCTCCCAGTCCCCGAACCATACTGCTGACAATTATTCAGCCATATATTTTTCCATATCTTTTTGCGCTTCGCTAAAGACTTTTAGTAACTCGCTTTTATCGTTAATAATAATATAAGGATTTTTCAAAAAATTATCAAATTGTACATACCAATTAGTCCTATGAGCTGAAACGAAATAGCCAACTCTGATTGCAGAAGAAGTAGGGCTATAAGCATTACTAATATAGAGATTTGATTCTACATCTTTTTCTGCGCTTTGTGATAATTGTTGTAGAGCTACATTCATAGCAACAACTTCATCATACGTTATAGAAGCACTATATGTAGCATTATTCAAATAAAAAGCTACCGTTTTGTTTTTATATAATGAATTATCATATGCCTCAAATCTCAAATAATGTTTTGTCTCTCCATTATTTAGTTGAACAGATCTAATTCGTGTTATTAAATCCCACGAATTTGATGATGTTGCGATGCTTAATAAAAAATGATCCACCGTTCTTACAAAAGCATCACTTGATTCCAAAAGATTTTCATATTCAGTTTTGGATTTTTTAGGTGCATCTTGTGCCACTGCGGTAGATGATAGTAAACAGATCATAACCGCGATAACAAAACCTTTTTTACTCATAGTTATTATTAAGGAATTGTATTAATTAGTGATTAAGAATTCTAAGTTAATAATTCATCGAATGTATATTAGTTAAAGTTTCCCTTTATATGCCTTATCCATATATTTAACGATTTTGCCGAAAGCATCTTCGCAAGAGTCACCTAACAAATTAGAAAACGAACCAATTCTGCCACCTCTACATTTAACATTAACTACAGCAAGAGTTTGTCCCGATCGGTTATCTGTAAAAATAAAATCTAAATTAGCATTTTTTCCACTCGGCTCGATGTCTTTTAAATGGCATGTCATTGTGTATGGTAGATATTCATTGATGGAGAATCTGATATAAGGTAATTTCTCTGCAGCTCTTTCTAGCAACTCAAGTAGCAGTTGTCTCTTTTTTTTCTTGTAATCGTTCATAAATGTACCTGGTTTGTCTTTTTCTTTCTCGTCATAGAGTTTTGCATACTCATCCAGGGACATATTGTGTTCCAATACAATCGCTTTGTCAAAGTCAAATACAATTTGAAGTTCTCTAATGTTCTCAATAAATTCCATTGACCCCTCTGTCAGGGTTTGGCAATGCACAGTAACTGCAGTTACTACAAAAAGAATCAGAAATAAAATTTTATTTTTCATAATGCATAATTTTATGTTAAATTTGCTGTTCGTCAGCAATTTGTTTTTAATATATATAAATGTATTACATACAAATATATGTGCCGTTTGGGGTGGGGTTATAGCATCGAGAGCAGGAGGTATGCCCAGTGTGCCACGATGCCTGCTACCAGGCCGCCGATGGTGTGCGAGATGATGGCTTTGGAGGTGAGCTCGCGATAGCCCATCGAGTCGAGCATTGCCGTGTGGGTGCTCAGGTAACCGCTCCAGCACATGCCGATGGCGGTGAACACGGCAATAGCGTTGCCGTCTGCCCATCCCTGTGCCACAAAGTTGGGCACCAGGCTCAGTGCGGCACCCACAGCACCCAGGGCTGTGATGGGGAAGGCGATTTGGTGCGGGTCGTTAAAACCAAACAACCACTTGAACACCACGTCGATGCGCTCGGCAAGCCATGGCAGGGCCTCCACGCCCTGATAGGCTGCTCCCGTGTAAACACCGCCCTCGCCTGCGCCAAAGGTGAGCATCATCACAAAGGTGGAGATGATGAGCACGCCTGGAATGATGGCAATGCCCACGTCAACGCCCGTGCGGCCGCCGTCGAGCAGCGAGTTCAAGATGCGCATGAACATCGATTTCTCCTCGTGCGCCTCCTCTAGCATCTGGTCGTCACTCACGGGGTCGCATGCTGGCTCCACAGCATACTCGGGATGCGCCCGCTTGACAAAAAATTGCATGAACCGCGTTGACACAATGCAACCGCAAAAGGCACCAAACAGTCCAATCATGGGCTCGGCAAAATAACCCTGTCCCATCATGAAGATGATGACAATCAGACCCATACCAAATGCCGTGCCGAAGTTGGTCAGCGAGATGAACTGATACTTCTTGAAGTTGCTGGCAAAACGCTTGTCTTGCGCAAGCGAGATGATGGCAGGGTTGTCACTCAGGAATGTGAGCACCGCTCCCAGCGATGCCATGCCTGGCAGGTTGAACAGCGGGCGCATGAGCGGACGCAGCAACTTCTCGAGCAGGTCAACCACACCGAACTCAACAAACAACCGCCCGATGGCACCGGTAATCACACAGATTGCCATCAGGTAGAAGCAGGTGTTGAGCAGCAGGTCGTGCGCCGTGTGCATGATGGTGTTGAGCATGGGAGCCGCACCCATCTTGTAGCCGATGCCGCCAAAGATGAGCAAAAATATGGACAGGCACACGATGCCGCTTAGTGCCTTGCTTGTCTTTTTGTTGGTCTGGGTAGATGCCATGATGTTTTTTTGTGAACAGGTGATACGTCTCTTTTTTTTAGAAGGTTGATTGTTCTAAGGTTGGTTTCAACGAGCCTTTGGCAAGCAATTGCCGCCAGCAGTGCCGCAAAGGTAAGCATTTTTGCTAAATAATGCGTCAATGGCTGTTCGATATTTTTGGGTGCTCGAAAAATATTCTGTGATATTCTTGTGCAAACCATCTTGAAACCGACAAATTTTCATTACCTTTGTGCCAATCAAATCAAGACTTATAACGATTAACAATTACATTTCTAAGCAGAAAACATCAAATGGAAAAGATTCAAGCAGGCAAGTACGTTGAGCTCGTTTACGAGATTTTCGTTGTTGATGCCAAAGGTGAGCACAAGTCGATTTTCAAGTTCCGTGACGACCGCCCCGATGCTTTCGTCTATGGCGCAGACCCATCGCTCATCGAGGGCTTTGTGCGCAACATCGACGGGCTGGAGCAGGGCAGCGAGTTTGATTTTACCCTGAGCCCCGCTCAGGCGTTTGGCGACAAGGACCCGTCGCTCATCACCCAGATTGGCAAGGACGTGTTTCATGTGGATGGCAAGTTCGACAGCGAGCACGTGTTTGTGGGTGCTCATGTGCCCATGATGACGCAAGAGGGCTTCCGTGTTGAGGGCATCGTCACCGCCATCGAGGGCGACCAGGTGACCATGGACTTCAACCACCAGCTGGCAGGCGAGACCGTGCGCTATGCCGGCAAGGTGAAGACTGTGCGCGATGCTACCCCCGAGGAGCTTGCTCCCAAGCACCACCACTGCGGCTGTGGCTGCGACGACTGCGGTGACGGTTGCGGCGATGGCTGCGGAGGCGGCTGTGGTGATGACGGCTGCGACTGTGGCTGCGGCGACCACCACCATCATCACGACGAGGCATGATGTGCCGAGGCAATGTAAAACAAACGTGAAAAAAGTATAAAGTGTGGTAATTAAGGAAATTTTTCCTTAATGCTTGCGTTTATCCCAAAATAAATCATTACTTTTGCACTGCATTACATGTGCTTGATTTTAACAGACATTGAGATATCATTTTAACTTTAAAAATACATTCAAATATGGCAAAATTTGATAAGGCAATTTTAGCTGAGAAGTACGGAATCACCGATGTTAACGAGGTGCTGTACAATCCTTCGTATGAAGTGTTGTTTAACGAGGAGATGAAACCTGGTCTGGAAGGTTATGATGTGGGTCAAGAGACCGAGCTGGGTGCCATCAACGTGATGACTGGCGTTTACACTGGCCGTTCACCTAAGGACAAATTTATCGTTGATGACGCCAACTCGCACGACACCGTGTGGTGGACCACTCCCGAATACAAGAACGACAACAAGCCCGTGACCGAGGCTACCTGGGCTGCCGTTAAGGAACTGGCAGTGAAGCAGCTGTCGGGCAAGCGCCTGTTTGTTGTTGACGGCTTCTGCGGTGCCAACAAGGACACCCGCATGAAGGTGCGCTTCATCATGGAGGTAGCATGGCAGGCTCACTTTGTGACCAACATGTTCATCCGTCCGCAGAACGAGGAGGAGTTTGACCAGGAGCCCGACTTCACCGTTTACTGCGCCAGCAAGGCCAAGGTCGATAACTACAAGGAGCTGGGTCTGAACAGCGACACCGCAGTGGTGTTCAACGTCACCAGCAAGGAGCAAGTGATTCTCAACACCTGGTACGGTGGTGAGATGAAGAAAGGTATGTTCTCGATGATGAACTACTTCTTGCCGCTCAAGGGCATCGCTGCCATGCACTGCAGTGCCAACTGCGACATGAACGGTGAGAACACCGCCATCTTCTTCGGCTTGAGCGGCACGGGCAAGACCACCCTGTCCACCGACCCCAAGCGCAAACTCATCGGCGACGACGAGCACGGATGGGACGACAATGGCGTGTTCAACTTTGAGGGCGGCTGCTACGCCAAGGTGATTAACCTGGACAAGGACGCCGAGCCCGACATCTACAACGCTATCCACCGCGACGCCCTGCTCGAGAACGTCACCGTTGACAAGGACGGCAAGATCGACTTCGCCGACAAGAGCGTGACCGAGAACACCCGCGTCAGCTACCCCATCTATCACATCAAGAACATCGTGCGCCCCATCAGCCACGCACCCGCTGCCAAGCAGGTCATCTTCTTGAGCGCCGACGCATTTGGCGTGCTGCCTCCCGTGTCTATCCTCGATAGCGAGCAGACCAAGTACTACTTCCTGAGCGGCTTCACCGCTAAGTTGGCAGGTACCGAGCGCGGCATCACCGAACCCACTCCCACGTTCTCGGCTTGCTTCGGTCAGGCATTCCTGGAGCTGCATCCCACCAAGTATGCCGAGGAACTGGTTAAGCGCATGAAGATGAGCGGTGCCAAGGCTTATCTGGTCAACACTGGCTGGAACGGCACGGGCAAGCGCATCAGCATCCGCGACACCCGCGGCATCATCGACGCTATCCTCAACCACAGCATCGACGAGGCTCCCACCAAGACCATCCCGTTCTTCAACTTGGTAGTGCCCACCAAGCTCGAAGGCGTTGACTCGGGTATCCTGGATCCCCGCGACACCTATGCCGACCCCGCACAGTGGGAAGAGAAAGCCAAGGACCTGGCTGGTCGCTTCATCAAGAACTTCGTGAAGTACGAGAGCAACGAGGCAGGCAAGGCTCTGGTAGCCGCCGGTCCCCAACTCTAAAGTTAGAGATTAAACTTAATAACCACAAAGCCATGGGTGCGTCACACAGTGCCCATGGCTTTTTTTAGAACCTTTCACAACTTCTTAACTGATACAATAAACCTTTGATAATCAACAAGAATAGAGCTTGAGTAACAAAATCCCCGGCAACAATCATTCAGGATATCACCACCTTAATTTTGATGCTTTCATTGCAATTGACAAAAAAATGTCTTAACTTTGCCGCAGATGCATCACTACCAGATGCGACATCTGATGCCAATAACTTTTAGTAACCCTAATATACAAACCTTTTTCATCTTATTATTATGAGACAATCTTTACTATTACTTGCCATGCTAATGGCTTGCATGAGCCTGAGTGCTCAGGGTGTAGTTGCCTCGTTTGCAGCCGACCGCTCTTATGTGGCCTATTATGAGCAGAACTTTGACACCGAAGCCGATTTTGCCACTTGGACGCTCTCGTCAACTGCAACGGGAGACTATACCTGGCACCTGTCGCCAGGATGGAGCAGCGATGTTGCCTTTACCAGCATCAATCCCGACAGCAAAAACTCGCTATGCCTCATCTATGGCAGCAACCAGAACGAGAGCATCACGTCGCCTGCCATCGCCATCGAGCCGCAAAGCACATTGGAGTTTTATAACTACTTTGAGCCAGGCTTCCTATATAGCGGCAGCTGGACGCTTAACGTGATTGAGCAGTCAACGGGAACGACCACCAAGTTGCTCAACCAGTTTGAATGGGCTCAAGACGCAGCCTACGACGAAAAAAAGTGGAAACTGTTTTCGTTCGACCTGAGCGCGTTTGCCGATAAGACGGTGCAATTCCAATTTGTCTATCAGGGCAATTATGGTGAGAGTGAGCTCATCGACGGCTTTCGCGTAGTGCGCCTGGATGCCTCCGAGCAAGCCAAAATCACCATCAATCAGGGCGAAAGCATCAACTTTATTGATGCTTCAACGGGTGATATCGCCACTTGGCAATGGACCTTTGATGGTGGCACTCCAGCCTCATCTACCTCGCAAAATCCAACCGTCACCTACGACCAGGTGGGGACATTTGATGTGACCCTCACGGTCACCGGCACCGATGGCACCACCAGCACCTATAAGCGTGAGAACTATGTCACCGTGGTGATGCAACAGCCCAATGCCCTGATTGGCCTTCCGGCTGAGGGGTATCTGTCGCCATGGGTTGGTTGTTTCATTCCCACCGATGTGCCAGTCACCTTCCGCGACCTCTCGACGGGTGCGCCCACCTCGTGGCAATGGGAGTTTGTGGGCGGCACCCCAGGCACAAGCAACGAGCAAAATCCGACGGTGCAGTATCAGCAAAAGGGCACCTATAGCCTGCAGATGACGGCTAGCAATGAAGCTGGCTCGGACACCGACGTCCTCTTGTATGCTGTGCAGGCAGGCGGAGCACAATATGTATGGAACATCGCGCCCGAAGAGAACAGTGACTTGGAGAAAATTGCGCTAGGGTGGTATGGCAATTACGCTGGCAGCAACTGGCTAGGACTGACAGCATTTGCCGAGCACTATAACAAGCCACTTGCCCAGGCATCAATCGACAGTGTTGCCGTCTATTTCATTTCAGCCACCACCATTACCCCCGACACACTGATCACGGTATCAATTTACACGGTGGGAGAGAACGGGCAACCCGACCAGAGCTTGGGTAGCACCTCGTTGAGGGCTGGTGACATTGCATACGACGAGAGCACTTTTGTGCCTACCATCTTTGCGTTTGACAGTCCCATATTCATCAACGACGAGTTCTTTGTTGTCATCGAGGGTATGCCAAACAATAGCCTCGATGTGTCGCCCTATACCGCCGACGACATTGCTATTGCATGCCACCGCCGTGCCGTCGGTGAAACCAACACGGCATGGCAGCTTGTCGAGGACCAGGATAGCTATGGTCAAGGCTTAGGCACCTATCAGTGGTTTGAAAACGAAGATGACCCCTTGTCAATGGCTATTTGCCCCGTGATCACCTACGACCGCGAGCGGACGGCACTGACCGAGTTGCCTTGCGATGAGGTAGATGCCCAGCGACCTGTCGATAACATCATCTACAATCTGCAAGGCGCCCGTGTGAGCGACCCCGCACCAGGCATCTACATCCAAAACGGCAAGAAAATCATTATCCGTTAACACCGGTTTTTTCCCCAGCGACCACTGCTGGCAGAGGATTATAATGGTTCAATAGGAGCGTGCGTGCCATAACGGGTACGCACGCTCTATTAGTGGAGATGTAAAATCCCCTAACACACCCTAGCAACGGGAACGTGCCTCTCCCCAAAAAGCGTCATTAAAAAGCACGTGACCAAAAAAATCACCTGAAATGGTGAAATATTTATTCAAAATCTTTTGCCATATCCCTAAAAATAACTATTTTTGCGAGAAGTTGAGAAAATTGAACTATTTGTAACTTTAAAACTATATCTTTTATGGCAAAAATTCATGGAGCCGTAGTAGTTAATACGGAACGATGCAAGGGATGCAACCTGTGTGTTGTCGCATGCCCTAGCAAGGTGTTGAACCTCAAACAAAAGGAGGTTAACGACCGCGGATATCATTTCGCGTATATGGAGCAGCCGGACAAGTGTATCGGTTGCCAGAGTTGTGCCCTGGTTTGCCCCGATGCCTGCATCGAGGTTTATCGTGTGGTTGAGAAATAACCTTTGTTAAACGTGACTAACCTTTAAACTACTGTCGAACAATATGAACGATAAAGTAACATTGATGAAGGGTAACGAAGCGTTGGCAATGGCGATGATTCGCTATGGTGCCGACGGTTACTTTGGATACCCCATTACTCCGCAGAGTGAAGTGCTTGAAAAACTAGAGGAGGAGATGCCGTGGGAAACCACAGGCATGGTCGTGCTGCAAGCCGAGAGCGAGGTCGCTGCCATCAACATGGTCTATGGCGGCGCTTCTACGGGCAAGGCAGTGTGCACCTCCACGTCGAGCCCAGGCTTCAGCCTGATGCAGGAGGGCATGTCCTACATCGCAGCCAGCGAGGTGCCCGCCCTGGTGATTAACGTGATGCGCGGTGGTCCTGGTCTGGGCACCATTCACCCCTCACAGGCCGACTACTTCCAGGCCTGCAAGGGCGGTGGTCATGGCGACTATCACAGCATCGTGCTTGCCCCGTGCAGCGTACAAGAGATGTGCGACATGGTGGCTCTGGGCTGGGATTTGGCATTTAAATATCGCTGCGTGTCGATGATTCTCGCCGACGGTCTGATTGGTCAGCTCATGGAGAAAGTGGTGCTGCCCGAGCAGCGTCCACGCCGCACCGAGGAGCAGATTCGCGAGCAGTGCCCGTGGGCTGTGAATGGCCGCAAGGGCATGCGCCCCAAGAACATCATCACCTCGCTTGAGCTTGATGACGACAAGATGGAGGAGAACAACCTGCGCTTCCAAGCCACCTATCGCGAAATCGAGAAGAACGAGACCCGCTGCGAGCTGGTTGACACCGAAGATTGCGACTACCTGATTGCTGCCTTTGGTAGCGTGGCACGCATTGCCATGAAGGCGATGGAGCTCGCCCGCGAGCAAGGCATCAAGGTGGGTCTGGTGCGCCCCATCACATTGTGGCCGTTCCCCGTTAACCAGGTGCGCGAGGCTGCAAAGAACGTGAAAGGCATCCTGTGCGTCGAGCTCGACGCCGGTCAGATGATCGAGGATGTGAAACTTGCCGTTGAGTGCAAGATGCCAGTTGAGCACTATGGACGCTTCGGCGGCAACGTGCCCACGCCCGAAGAGGTGCTTGACGTGTTGAAACAAAAACTCATTAAAGATTGAACGCAATGGAACTGAACGATATCATTAAACCTGAAAATAAGGTCTATGCTAAGCCATCGCTGCTTAACGACACCCACATGCACTACTGCCCAGGCTGCAGCCATGGCGTTGTGCACAAACTAGTGGCTCAAGTGATTGAGGAAATGGGCGCGACCGAGTACACCATTGGCGTTTCACCAGTGGGCTGCGCCGTGTTTGCATATAACTACATCGACGTTGACTGGCTAGAGGCTCCGCACGGACGTGCCACCGCTCTTGCCACCGCCACCAAGCGCCTGTGGCCCGACAAGATGGTGTTCACCTATCAGGGCGACGGTGACTTCTCAGCCATCGGCACCTGCGAGTCCATCCACGCCTGCAACCGTGGCGAGAACATCGTCATCATCTTCATCAACAATGCCATCTATGGCATGACTGGTGGACAGATGGCACCCACCACGCTGCTGGGCCAGAAGACCGCGACCTGCCCCTACGGCCGCCGTCCCGACCTCAACGGTTACCCACTCGCCATCACCCCGCTGCTGGCACAACTCGACGGCACATGCTATGTGACCCGCCAGAGCGTGCACACCGCTGCCAACGTCCGCAAGGCTAAAGCCGCCCTGCGCAAGGCGTTCGAGAACAGCATGGCTGGCAAGGGCACCTCGGTGGTCGAGATCGTGAGCACCTGCAACACCGGTTGGAAACTCTCGCCCGAGAAGGCCAACCAGTGGATGGTAGAGAATATGTTTGCCAAGTATCCCCTGGGAGACTTGAAAGATGTTGACGCTAAAAAAGACTAACAGACTATGAAAGCAGAAATCGTTATAGCCGGATTCGGCGGACAGGGTGTCCTGTCGATGGGTAAAATTCTCGCCTACTCAGGCCTGATGGAGGACAAGGAAGTGACCTGGATGCCATCTTATGGACCCGAGCAGCGCGGTGGCACCGCCAACGTGACCGTCATCCTCAGCGATGACCGCATCAGCTCACCCATCCTCAACTCCTACGACATGGTGGTCGTGCTCAACCAGCAGAGTCTCGACAAGTTTGAGAGCAAGGTGAAACCTGGTGGCGTGTTGCTCTATGACACCTACGGCATCCACCAGCCTCCCACCCGCACCGACATCAAGGTTTATCCCATCGATGCCACCGAGGCATCTATCGAGATGAAGAACTCCAAGACCTTCAACATGATTGTGCTGGGCGCCATGCTCAAGGTGAACCCCATGGTCACCATCGACAACGTGCTCAAGGCCCTCAAAAAGACCCTGCCCGAGCGCCACTGGCACCTGTTGCCCCTCAACGAGGAAGCCCTCAAGAAAGGCGCAACGCTGGTCAAAGAGTAACAATTCCACCACGCTACACCAGTAGCCAAGCTGCACTACACACATAAGAGAGTAGCTGACGGCATTTAATCACCCAAGGCAGCAGCCCCCACCGCCCCCGCGGCAGGCTGCTGCCTTGACTTATTTGTAGTAATGCGAGCTCGATAAATTTTATCAGAATAACGGCAGCAGATTGTCAATTGTCTAACTTTTGAATTTACGTCGTTTTTATGGAAAATTGTCATCAAGGAACGACATTTCTCAATAGAGGTATACGCTTAAGACATTGAATGATAATAAAGGCTACAGCGAAAATCAAACAGCTGCCCAGTATCCTCCAAGTCAAAGAAGATCCATCTATGTGGAAGAATCCACTGATTATTGCTATTAAAAAAACGTGAATAAGATAGATCCCAGATACTGTCCCAAAAAGTGTGTCTAATCAATAGGGGTTAATAAAAAAGGAGCCAACCCTTGCGAGTCAGCCCCAAAGTCTGTAATTTTGGGTGACAAAACTTAAAAAAACAGACATATGAATTTGACAAAAGTACAAATTTCTGAGCTCATGCACAAGCATGCGGAGCGCAAGTGAGGGCGCTGGGCATAAAAAAAGCCGCCCTCGATGTCACATCGTAGCGGCAATTTTATCTGTTTACTTACTATTTCTTTGACTATAAATGTGAAGTTATATAATCAACTAATAACTAATTCACTTTCTCACGCTGCAAAATTACTGCTACCATCCTCCACGGGCAATCGCTTAAAATGGTCAAAAAGTTCATCAGACATCATCATTTTAGGGGATTTTGCCGTTTTCAGTCGATTTTTTTGTTGAATTTTAGCGGTGTTAACCGCCCTTATTGACAATTTATCACTAACTTTGGGGCATAGTAATCAACATCACCAATCATAACACCAACCTCTATGAAACGCATCATTACCCTAATCGTCGCCGCAACGCTGCTAGCCATAGGCGCACAGGCGCAACTGCTGTGGCGCGTCAGCGGCAACGGGCTGATCAGACCCAGTTACATCTTTGGTACCCACCACATGGCACCCGCATCGATGCTTGACAGCATCACGGGCTTGCAACAGGCAATAGCCAGTTGCGACGTGGTGCTAGGTGAGGTAGAAAAGGACAGCCTGATGAGCCAGGAGACACAGATGCGCATGGCTCAAGCCATGATTGCCCCACCCGACAGCACGCTCGACAAATTGTTCACCAAACCGCAATACCTGATTGTGGAGCGAGTGTTCAACAAATACTTCTCGACGATGGGCGTGAAGCTGAGCCAGATGAACATGTTCAAGCCCAATGCCATCAGCACACAGATGCAGGCCATGCAAGCCATCAAGCATTTTGATGACTTTGACCCATCGACACAAATCGACATGGCTGTGCAAACGCGAGCTAACCAGCAGGGTAAACCATCGGGCAGCCTAGAGAGTGCGAGCGAGCAAATTGACCTGCTATTTAACACGCCGCTCACCGAGCAGGCAGAAGGCTTGCTTGAAGCCTGCAAAAAGGATGACAATTTCCAGGAACAGACCGAGTTGCTGTCAAAAGCTTACATGTCGCAAGACCTGGACAAGCTGTTCGCTGTGATGACCGATGCGACCACCGGCGACAGTGAAGAGGAAATGGAACGCCTGATTTATAGCCGCAACCGCCGATGGGTAGAAAAGCTGGTGCGCATCATGCCTGAGCGTGCAGCACTGGTGTGCGTGGGTGCAGGACACCTGCCTGGCAATCAGGGATTATTGCAGCTGCTGCGCGACCGCGGCTACACGGTTGTGCCTGTCAAGTGACCCATAGGTCGCACCGACCCGCAACCATCACCAGAGGCTATAGGTTACAAAAAAATGCAGCACGATCCTCACGGACGATGCTAGCAATCATTGTTTAACCTTAAAAACCTCCAAAAAATCATGAGTTCATTACCTATATATACAAAAACTGTGCCAACATTTTCAAGCCGCCCCATTCAGGCGTGCGCACACAGCTATTCATCCTCACCAATTAACGACATAACATCATGACAAAGAGACTCAACTTAATCACATATGCCTCGTCGCTGGCACCACGCGACACCCTGTTTACCGACCACAGCGAACTGCTGCAAGCCCTTGCACCACATTTTGATGTGCACCACATTTACCCTGAGCAGTTGTCGCAACCAGCTGCGACTGACGAGGGTGCCACCATGGTGTTTGTGGGCAGCGGCGGTGTGGAAGAGATGGTCAAAGCCGACATCGACCGCCTGCCGCCCTATGTGGTGCTCATCGCCGACGGGCTCAAAAACTCATTGGCGGCATCGCTCGAAATCTTATCATGGATGCGGCTTAATGGTCGCCATGGACGGGTGCTGCACGGACCCACCGACTACATTGTGCAGGGCATCAACGATTATGCCGCAGCCAGTCAGGCAGCCAACAGCTTGCGCGGCAAGCGCGTGGGTGTGATTGGCAAACCTTCGGGCTGGCTCATTGCCAGCAATGTGGGCTACGGCAACGTGAGAAATCGCTGGGGCGTAGAGATGGTGGCCCTGCCGCTCGACGAGGTGATTGCCGGCTATGAGGCAACAGATGGCGCCTCGGTTCAAGATTTGACTGACCAGTTCATCAACGCGGCTGCCGCAGTCAAGGAGCCCTCACGCGACGAGGTGGTTAAGGCAATGCGCCTCTACCGCTCGGTGAGCGACATGTGCGAGCGGCACAAACTTGATGCCTTCACGCTCAACTGCTTTGACCTGATACCCCCCACCCGCACAACGGGTTGCGTAGCGTTAGCCTTACTCAACCAGCAGGGCATTCCCGCAGGTTGTGAGGGTGATGAACAAACTTTGCTCACCATGCTGGCGACACAATCGGCAACAGGTGAACCCACGTTTATGGCAAACCCATCGACCATCGTTGACCCCAATGCTCACGAGATGGTGTTCGCCCACTGCACCATAGCCCCCAGCCTCACCGACCGTTACATTGTGCGCGACCACTATGAGTCGCTGAGCGGTGTGGCGGTGGAAGGCATCATCCAACCCATGGACATGACCGTGGTGAAGTGTGGCGGTAATAGCATGGAGCGGTGCTTCATCAGCCATGCCAGCCTGTTGCGCTGCACCGACAATCCCAACATGTGCCGCACACAACTGCACCTGCGCCTCGACAAGCCAGTTGACTACTTCTTGCAACGCAGCATCGGCAATCACCATGTGATTGTGCGCGGCGACCACACCAAATTGCTCACCAGCGTGTTCGCCATGCTGGGAGCTCAGGTGGAATAAACAATCGTGTGACGAAAAATCGAGGAACTGGCTAGAATCCCAAGAAATCTGGGGTGAGTTGCTGCAACGAGAAACCACGCAAATCTTTCTCGCTGAGCAGCATGTCGGCAGCGGGGATTTGCCAGTCGATGGCAAGCTCGGGGTCGTCAAAGCGCAAAGTGGCCTCACTTTGCGGTGCATACACGTTATCGACCTTATACTGGAACTGTGCCACATCGCTCAGCACCACAAAACCATGGGCAAACCCACGGGGTATAAACAGCTGGCGACCTGTGTCGGCACTCAGCTCCACAGCCACATGCTTGCCACGCGTGGGGCTACCTGCACGCAAATCTACAGCCACGTCAAGCACCGTGCCTTGCGACACGCGCACCAACTTGGCTTGGCTCCACTCACCACGCTGAAAATGCAGGCCTCGCAGCACACCGCGCGTCGAGAACGACTCGTTGTCTTGCACAAAAGTCACTTCGCCCACATGCTGCTCAAACTCTTGCAACTTGAACACCTCGGAGAAGTAGCCACGCTTGTCACCAAATCTGACGGGTTCAATCACCCATACGCCCTGTATGTTTTGTTCTATAAACTTCATGAAGCTAGAAAAATATTTGTTTTGTGTGAGCAGGAATAGTTTTTTTGTGGGTGCAAAAGTAGGTATTTTAGGGCAATGGGGCAATAAAACCAATTAAAAAATGTATCTTTGCCAGCCAAGAGCATCATAAAATCATAGCGACCATGAACAGAACGACCACCCGCAACGTGATACTGTTTGACGACAACCAAGTGCGCAAGCAGCTGTTGCCATTCACTTATACCCGCCCCGTGGCACTGCTGCGTGTGGGCATCACCACCATCGAAGAGAAATGGCGAGCCATGCTTGGCGATGCCAACTACAGCTATCTGACTGTCCCATACCTTAAGAAGAAGTTTCCCCTCAAGGCACGCCGCAGCTCCAACCTGATGATTGCAGGCCATGTGATACCCACACCCGAGCTTGCCCAACAAGCCCTGGCACTCAAACATGGCGAGGCACTGATGTCGGGCGAGCAGCTGCTGGCATTCAACGGCAGCGCACACGACTTCGACACACGCCACTTCAGCAACGTGCTGTATCCCGAGCAGACGCCACTGATGGTGTGCCACCTGTACGACATCTTTGAACTTAACGGTGAGGTGCTGTGCCAAGACTTTGACCGCATCACCCACCGCCGGCACTCACAGCCACTGCCCGACACCAACACGGTGATTGGCGACCCTAAACGCATTTTTGTCGAAAAGGGTGCGGTGGTGCAAGGCGCGATGCTCAACACCACCGAGGGTCCCATCTACATTGGCAAAGATGTGGAGGTGATGGAAGGTGCCTGCATCCGCGGGGCGTTTGCCGCCTGCCACGATGCCAAAGTGCGCATTGGCGCTAAGGTGTATGGAGCGGTCACACTGGGTCCGCATTGCAAGATTGGCGGCGAGGTCGAGAACTCGGTGTTCATCGGCTACAGCAACAAGGCCCACGAGGGATTTCTGGGCGATGCCGTCATCGGTGAGTGGTGCAACATTGGCGGCGGCACCACAGCCAGCAACCTCAAGAACGATTATGGCGAAATCAAACTTTGGAACTATGCCAGCAAGCGTTTTGAGCGCACGGGATTGCAATTTTGCGGACTGTTCCTGGGCGACCACAGCAAGATTGGGGTGAACTGCATGATCAACACAGCCACCGTGGTCGGCGTGGGTGTCAACATCCATGGAGCGGGCTTTCCGCGCAACTTTGTGGCATCGTTCCAGGAGGGCAGCAGCAATGCAGGGTTCAAGAACGTGCGATTCGAGGACTTCTTGACCATAGCCCAGCGAGTCATGGCACGTCGCAAAATCTCGCTCACCGAAACCGACCGCAACATCTACAAAGCTATCTACAACATCAGCGACCGATATAAGTGATAACCGCTGTCAACGAGTAAAAGCTGCTCGCAAACTGCCAAAATGTCACTTTTTAACAATTGATTTGATGGCAGTGTGGGAATTTGTTTGTACCTTTGCACACCTTTTTTAGGCAAAAGCAATGGACGAGACAACAAACCAGCAAGCACAGCCCATTAAACGAACGGTGATGGACTATGACGACATCAGGCAGTTGGTGCCATTTTTTGATGGCAAACCACGTCTGGTGAAGTGGCTGATGCACCTGCTCGATATAGATGACGTGAACAATGCCCACGCCAACAATTGCGACACACCTGGTGTGCCGTTCACCACAAACCTGCTTAAAGACCTGGGAGTGACCATGACGCTGCGCAATGGTCAAGTGCTCGACAACCTGCCTCAGGGCGGGTTTATCACGGTGTCAAATCACCCGTTTGGCGCACTCGACGGCATCATGCTCATCAATCAGGTGGGCTCGCGGCGCGACGACTTCAAGGTGATGGTCAACATGGTGCTTAACTACATCAGCGCCATGCGGCCCAACTTCATAGACGTGGATGCACTCGCCAGCGACGACCCCGACAAGCGAGCCGTGTCGATGAAAGGCATTGCGCAAGCCCTGCGGCACGTCAAGGATGGGCATCCGTTAGGATTTTTCCCAGCCGGAGCGGTGAGCAAAATCACCACCAGGCTGCGTCTTGAAGACCGCGAGTGGCAACCCAATGTGATGCGCATCATCCAGAAGCTGCAGGTGCCCGTCATCCCCATCTACTTCCACGGTCACAACAGCATCATATTTTATTTGCTGGGCATGATTAGCTGGAAGTTGCGCACCCTGCGCCTGCCTGGCGAGGTGTTCCGTCGCCGCAACTACAACTTCCGCATCAGCGTGGGCGACCCCATCATGCCCGAAGTGCAGGCTCAATACCAAACGCCTGAACAGCTGGCACAATTCCTGAAACAGCAAACATACGCAATGAGAAAATGGCAACAGAACAAGAAATAAGACGAGTGAAGCAACAGTTTGGCGTCATTGGCGAATCGCCTGCGCTGCTAGCTGCCATCGGGCGAGCCCTGCGTGTGGCACCCATCGACCTGAGCGTGCTCATCATCGGTGAGAGCGGAACGGGTAAGGAAGTGTTTCCAAAAATCATACACGCCAATAGCCCCCGCCGTCACAAGAAATATATTGCTGTGAACTGCGGCGCCATCCCCGAGGGCACCATCGACAGCGAACTGTTTGGCCACGTTAAAGGCTCGTTCACCGGTGCCATCAGCGACCATAAAGGCTATTTTGAGGAGGCTGACGGCGGTGTCATCTTCCTCGACGAAGTAGCTGAGATGCCCCTTAGCACTCAAGCCCGCCTGCTGCGTGTGCTGGAGAACGGCGAGTACCTGCGTGTGGGCGACAGCACGGTGCGCAAGACCAACATCCGCGTGGTGGCAGCCACCAACAAGGACATGGAGCAAGCGGTGAAGGATGGGCGATTTCGTGAAGACCTGTATTATCGCCTCTCGACCGTGCAAATCAACGTGCCGCCGCTGCGCGAGCGAGGCAGGGACATCGTGCTGCTGACGCGCAAGTTCATGCGCGACTTCATGGATGCCAACCGCACCGCCGAGGTGTCGCTAGGCGACGATGCCAACAACCTGCTGCTGAGCTATCACTGGCCTGGCAACGTGCGGCAGCTTAAGAGCGTCGCCGAGCAAGTTGCCCTGTTCGAGAGCGGCACTGTCGATGCCAACACATTGCGGCAATACATGCCCAGCAACAGGGAAACCGCCCTGACGGTCAAGACGCAACCCACATATGACTACAACACCGAGCGCGAACAGTTGTTCACCATGCTGCTATCGATGCGTGCCGAAATTGAGGCACTCAAGAAACGCGTGGAAAACGACGCGTCACCAGCATCGCATGTCACCGCCAACGTGGCTGAACTCAAGCGCGACACAAATGGTCTGCTGGGGCTGCGCCACAACGAGGATGACACTCGCCGCATAGGTCTGTCGATGCCTTATGGCCACACCGACGACCTGCACTCGATGCAGGAGTTGGGTCATGTGGATGAAATCAACGTCACCGATGTTGAAGACGTTCCTGTCAAAACCCTTGACGAGACCGAGCGGGAGACCATCGAGAATGCCCTGCGGCGCAACAATGGCAGACGCAAAGTCACCGCACAAGAGCTCAACATCTCTGAGCGCACCTTGTATCGCAAAATCAAACAATACAACCTGGAACGGGAGTGAAACGCCTTGCCACCATATTGACCCTGCTGGTTGCCGTCACACTGTGGCAAGCCTGCTCCATCAGCTACAAACTGAATGGCGCAGCCCTAGACTACAACGTCTATAAGACCATCTCGTTCAGCGAATTTCCCATCCGCGCCGCCCTGGTCTATCCGCCTTTGCAATCCACGTTTGAGAACAAACTCATCGACATGGTGGCACAACAGACTCGGTTGCAAGTGGTTGACAACATCAACGCCGACCTGCGCATGGAGGGCGAAATCACCAACTACCAGTTGTCGCCCCAAGCCGTCGGCGAAGACGCTTATGCCAGCCAAACACGGCTCACCATCGCCGTGCGCATCAAGTATATCAACAACAAGAACCAGAGCCTGTCGAAAGACCAGTCGTTCAGTGCCTATCGAGACTTTTCGAGCAGCGAGCTGCTCACCGATGTGCAAGACGAACTGTGCAACCAAATCTGTAACGACCTGGTTGACCTCATCTTTAACGCCACTCTGGGAGACTGGTAAAATCATAACGGCATGACGACGCAGCAGACCTTAATCAAGCAAATGGCGCAACTGGCTAGCGAAACCAATGCTGGCATCAGTGCCGAATGGGTGCAGCAGGCGCAGGCGCAAATGCCCTACTGCGTCATGCCTGACTTGCTGTTTTTAAAACGCCATGGCATCAAGGGTCACGACGACATGCTGGCAAGGCTCGCCATCATCTTCCCCGACCGTCGGGCACTGGCATTGCAACTGGGCGAGGAGGCCGATGTGCTGACGCAATTTTATCCCCCACAGGAGCTAGAATCCACCCCCGACACGGTGACCACCATCGACCGATTTCTTGACCACTATGGCAATAGCAGCCCCGCCGAGGTCGAGGCAATCAGCCGCGCCATCTTTAATCCAGTGCCCGACTATGCCGACGTGCTGGCGGCACAAGAGAAAGAAGAGGGCGGCATGACGCTGGCCGAGGGTGATAGCCAAGACGCCCTCATTAACCAGTTTATCGCCGACTCGATGCACAAGGGGGAGCAAGCTGCCAGCACTCCCCTACCCCAGCCCGTGGGCGAGCAAGAGAAGGCCGAAATCGCCCATGACGAAATCGCCAATCCTACCATAACCGATGATTCTATGCTTAGCGAAAGTCTGGCCAAAATGTACATTTCCAGACACAAATATTCACAAGCACTTGAAATTATTGAGGGTTTAAGTTTGAAATATCCAGAAAAAAGTATTTACTTTGCAGACCAAATTCGATTTCTCAAGAAATTGGTGCTAAATAGAACACTAAACGACAAAAAATAAGAAAAAATGTACACTATTTTTGCAATTCTCATCGTGATTGCTTCCATCCTGCTGGTTGGAGTAATCCTCATTCAAAAATCTAAGGGTGGCGGTCTGGCTGCCAATGTAAACAACTATAACCAGTTTATGGGCGTGCGCAAGACCACCGACTTCGTTGAAAAAGCCACCTGGGGTCTGGCCATCTTTATCTGCGTGTTGAGCATCGCTTCGGCATTTGTAACCGCTCCCAGCATTGTTGAGGGTTCGCCGCAAATCAAGAAGTTGCCCACCAGTGAGACCCAAGCTCCCAACTTTGGCACCGACCAAGCTGCTCCTGCACAGCAGCAAGGCCAAGGCAAAGCCGCTGAGGCTCCTGCAGCTCAGGCTGCTCCCGCAGCTCAGAGCCAGCCAGCCGCTGAAGCTCCTGCCGAGAAGAAGTAATCAGAGAAGCATATAACCTGACTGCGGTGCGACATATCGCATTCGCCCGGGGTAGTGTTCGGGGCCATCACGGCCTTTGGCCCCCACGAGCGAATGCGATGTGTCGCATCTTAACTTTTAGACCACGACTATGCGAATGACAACCCTATTGACAATGGGACTATTAGCTCTGGTTCTTAACGCCTGCGGCGGCAACACGGCATCAAATGCCGCCACTGGAGAACACAGCGACACCACGACGGTCACCGCGGCAGCTGCCACCTTTAACGGTGACAGCGCATGGGCTTTTGCACAGCATCAGTGCAGCTTTGGCCCGCGTGTGCCAGGGACTGCTGCCCACAGCCAATGTGCCACATGGCTGGTGCAGACGTTACAAGCCAGCTGCGACACGGCGATGGTGCAGACGGGCGTGATGACAGGCCGTGGGGCAAAGCCTCAAGCCATCAAAAACATCATTGGCGTCATCAATCCTGATGCCAAACAGCGGTTGTTGCTGCTCGCACATTGGGACACACGCCCATGGGCAGACAACGACCCCGACCCTGCCAAGCATAGCCAGCCTGTGATGGGTGCCAACGATGGTGCCAGTGGCGTAGCGGTGCTGCTGCAACTGGCACGAGAGCTTAAAGCGGCAGGCACCACACTGGGTGTGGACATCGTGCTGGTGGATGCCGAGGACATGGGCGACCACGACAACGAGGACTCGTGGGCACTGGGCGCACAGATGTGGGCAAAAGAGCCGCACGTCAAGGGCTATCAGCCATTGTTTGGCATCTTGCTCGACATGGTGGGAGCTCCCGATGCCACATTCACCCGCGAATACTACTCGATGCAATATGCCAGCGGCTTTGTCGATGAGGTGTGGCGGCATGCTGCCGGCAGTCACTTCAGTTCGGCGCAAGGCGGTGCCGTGACCGACGACCATGTGTTCGTCAACCGTGCGGGCATTCCGTGCATCGACATCATTGACCTGCGCAACAGCGACACTGGCTTCTTCCCAGGTTGGCACACCACCAGCGACACCATGGACGGCATAGCCGCCAGCACGCTGGGCGAGGTTGGGCAAACCTTGCTGAATGTCATTAAAGACTTAGAGAATTAACCATTAACTAAACAATATGAGATTTTTATGAGAAAGGAAAGGATTTTACTTATGGGCAGTGCTTTAATTGCTGCAGCTAGCCTGACCGTACAGGCCCACATCAACTATCCTGATGCCCGCCGTATGGACACAACCGACGACTATTTTGGAACCAAAGTGGCAGACCCCTACCGCTGGCTTGAGGACGACCGCAGTGCCGAGACCGAGGCATGGGTCAATGCCCAGAACAAGACCACGCAGGACTATCTTGCCAAGATTCCTTACCGCAACGCGGTCAAGAAGCGCATCACCCAGCTTGCCAACTTTGAGAAGATGGGGTTGCCCTTCAAGGTTAAGGATAACTTCTATTTCACCAAAAACGACGGCTTGCAAAATCAGAGCGTGCTCTACCGCTACAATCCAAACGGCAAGCCCGTTATGGTGCTCGACCCCAACAAGTTGAGCGACGATGGCACGGTAGCGCTGCAACAGCTGTGCTTCTCGCAAGACGGCCGTTACCTCGCCTACGTCATCACCCGCAATGGTAGCGACTGGAACGAAATCTACGTGCGCGACCTGCAAACGGGCAAAGACCTGCCTGACCACATCATGTGGGCGAAGTTTACCGATGCACAATGGCTTGACGATGGCTTCTTCTATAGCGCATATGATGCCCCCGAGGATGCCAAGTCGTCTAAGAATGAGTATCAAAAGGTGTGCTACCACCGCTTGGGCACCCCGCAAAGCGAGGACTACATCGAGTATCGCGACATGTCGCAACCGCTGATGTTCTATCAGGTGGTGGTGAGCGACGACCAGCGTTATCTGTTCTTGAGCGAGACCGACGGTGATGGCAATGCGCTGTATGTGAAAGATTTGAACCAACGCAACCCGCACTATGTGAAGCTGGCTGACGGCACCAAATATACCCACAACGTCATCGGCATCGACAACGGCAAGATCTATGTCATGACCAACGACGGAGCTCCCAAGTGGAAAATCGTGACCTACGATGCCGAGCACCCCACGGCAGCTAGCCGCGCCGACTTTATTCCTGAGAAGGATTATGTGCTTGCCGACGCCACCATGGCTGACCACAAGTTTATCCTCACCTATGACAAGGATGCAAGCAGCCATCCGTTTGTGTACGATGCCAACGGCAACGAGCTGCGCGAAATCAAACTGCCGACCTTTGGCTCGGTAGGCTTCAGTGCCAAGAACAAGGCTAAGGAAGTGTTCTACAACTTCACCAGCTACACCTTCCCCACCAGCATCTACAAGTATGACCTGGAGACGGGCACCTCAACGCCCATCTTCCAGCCCAAGGTGGCATTGAATCCCAACGACTATGTGACCGAGCAGGTGTTCTACCCCAGCAAGGACGGCACCCGCATCCCCATGTTCTTGGTTTACAAGAAGGGCCTCAAGCATGACGGTCAGCGTCCCACCTTCCTGTATGGTTATGGTGGCTTCAACATCAGCATGAACCCCGCATTCTCCTACACCCGCTGCCTGTTTGCTATGCTCGACTGCGGCGGTGTGTGCGCCTACACCTGCCTGCGTGGCGGTGGTGAGTATGGCGAGGAGTGGCACGAGGCTGGCACCAAGATGAAGAAGCAAAACGTGTTTGACGACTTCATCGCTGCCGCACAGTGGCTCATCGACAACAAATATACCAACCCCAAGAAGTTGGCTTGCAACGGTGCCAGCAACGGCGGTCTGCTCGTCGGCGCGGTGGTCAACCAGCGTCCCGATCTGTTTGCAGCAGCCGTGCCCCAAGTGGGCGTGATGGACATGTTGCGCTACCACGAGTTCACCATCGGCTGGAACTGGGCTCATGACTATGGTCGCAGCGACGACAACCCCCAGATGTTTAAGTATCTGCGTGACTACTCGCCTCTGCACAACATCAGCAACGACGGCACCCGCTATCCCGCCATCATAGTTACCACAGGTGACCACGACGACCGCGTGGTACCCGCCCACTCGTTCAAGTATGCTGCCACGTTGCAGGCAAGCAACACGGGCGACCAGCCCAAGCTCATCCGCATCGACAAGAACGCCGGTCACGGACACAGCAAACCCATCAGCAAAATCATCGATGAGTACACCGACATCCAGTGCTTCATCATGTACAACCTGGGCGTGAAATACAAGGGCAAATAATACCTTTTAGCCCCAGCAATGCACAGCGAGCCCCAAAAGTTCTAATCAACTTTTGGGGCTCGCAACATCTATATTTATTTTTGTATAGAGAATGTTTTTAATCTACATCATCAAAAAGGGCAATGTCGTTGTCATTTATCATCATAATGCCCGTAGGCGGTGAGTACGAGCACAAGCACCTCTGTTTCCTTGATTTGATAGACCAAGCGATGTTTCTTGGTGATGGAACAAGACCATTGCCCAGCGCGGTCGCCTGATAGTTGATGTGGATGACCTGTCCCCGTTGTTGGGTGGATGGCTATCTCATTCATTAGTTTTTGAGCCTTGCGATATGCCGATGGCTCGTTCCGTCTGAGCTTCTGCAGTCCGTTGATTGCTTCCTGTGTAAATTCTACATCGTATATCATGTGCATTTACAGGCTGTTGAGGAAGTTGTTCAATTCGGTGAGACCATGAACCCTGACAGTCTCGCCACGTTCTGCCTGGGCGAGAGCTTTATCCACTTTCGCAAAGAATTCCTCCTTGGTCATCAGCGTGGGGTCTTCTTTTTTCTTTGTCAGTCGCTTCAGGTATTTGGCGACGCGCAACAACAGGGTCTCGTCTTCTTCAATGAGTTTGAGACTCTCGTCAATCTGGGCTTTGAGTTCTATCGTTGACATGATTTCGGCTGATTTTATATTTGTTGGACACAAATTTACAACAAATTTGTGTTTTTCAATATCGTTCTGTCATTTTTTATTCTTTAATTAAATATACATTCCTATCAATCAGTGCTTAATCAATGCCAAATGGCTGCCGATAGGGTTCTTTTTGCTGGCTGGTTGTTTACCTTTGGAGGCGAGGGGTATTATTAAGTGGAGACAAGATTGAATGTTGAACTTAATAACATTGATACTGAAATGAGTGTATTCAAAGTGATGAAGCGAGGGTGCCTGGGCACCGTGGTCGTGGTGATGGGCGTGTGTGCGCTGTGGTGGATTGGGACGCGCAACCTGTCGGACACCAGCGGGTCGGTCATCGTGGAGCGTGCCGAGGCGTGCAACCGCCCCAACAACGATTTCACCTACTGCACCAACCCGTCGATACCCAAGGCGGCGCGGCGCAACTACCCCGTGAGCGGTGACTATCACCCCTTCACGTGCATTAACACCGCCACCAGCATCTACGACCCGCACAACACGTGCTCCTATTGCCCCGACTTTGTGCGCAACCCCCAGCAGTGGCACTTTCGCGAGGTGAGTGCGAGTGAGCGGCAGCCAGGCGACCTGGTCATCTTCGAGAACAGCGTC
>Ga0181612_152326_pt1 | contig 130231 bp, 105 predicted proteins | sample HoacroProtozoa21_FD_119630 | JGI IMG/M metagenome (GOLD analysis project Ga0181612, IMG submission 119630) | Hoatzin crop microbial communities from Cojedes, Venezuel. Combined Assembly of Gp0051906, Gp0051904, Gp0051908
CTGCTTCGTGTAAAACTGGATTACCTGACGGACAAGCCCTACCTTTCAGATACACTAATCAACAACAGTATCGCGCAATTCAAGAAGAGCGGAAACGATACGCTTCTTGCCGAAAGCTTTTTATGGTATTGTGTCATCAGGGCAAGACGGAGGAGGATGTTAGTCGTATCATGGGAATCGGTCAGAGTACGATAAAATCAATCAAGAGTAGGGTAAAATCGAGACGGATAATCTAACCAAATAACTATAAAGAATTATGCGAAGAAGTATAACATTAAACAAGTTTCGCATTGCGCTCACCTCGCACGAGCTTTCGGCACCCCTCCAATTTAGTTGAGGGTTGAGAGTTATTTCATCTCAATAAAATCGTGGAACATTTTGTAATTTTGTGTCTTTCCCGCCGAATTTGGCCCGAATTTTCCCTTAATCTATGTTAAAAAATCAGCCCTCGCGCGCCCGCGTGACTGCACTTCCGGGATATGTAAAGGGCGGAGCGCCGATTTTTGAGTCACGCGCGCACGCACACAAGGAGTTTTTCGTTTTTGGGAGGCCACAACCCCTCAATAAAAAGTCCGTGAAACATCGTGCAAGGTGAGTGCAATGCCAAATTTATTTGAACATTGTTGAGGCGAAAACCATGTTGCGACAGTGGGCTGTCGAAACATGAGTGAGCCGAAAACAATGCAAAGCAATGCAAAGCAATGCTTTGACATTGCCGAACCGAAGCCGATGTTGCGGCGACGAAGTCGACGAAACATCGTGCAAGGTGCTAAGTTTATTTAAGCATTGCCGAGGCGCCGCCGATGTTGCGCGAACGAAGTGAGCGAAACTCGTGCGATCATTCCAACCACCCCGCCTACAGCACCCCTCCTCATCCAAGGAGGGGACTATTCTCGCTACACGCTCTACTCTCCACGTTACACGTTCCCCCATCAACCCCATGAAACGGGGCCGTCATTTCATATAGAATGAGGCCGTCATTTCATATGAAACAAGGATGTCATTTCATATGGAATGAGGATGCTGTTTCATATAGAATGAGAGTGTCATTTCATATGCAACGACAACGTATGGGCTATTTGGTCCGCAGTTGACTATTATTTGCGCTGCAAACGACTATTACTTGCCGACCAAATGACTATTGCCGGCACTGCAAATGACTATTGATTGCAGGGCAAACGACCCTTTTTAACAGCCGCGGCACTCTTGATCCGCAAGACTGCCGCGCTTGCAGACCAAGATAGCTCCACATTCCACGCTCCACGTAACTTGTTTTGCCGAGTAATTTAAGTTGTTTTAGAATGTTAATTAAGTTGTTTTACAGAGTAATTTAACTTAAATTACTGTTTTATTCCTATTAAATCGTTTTGCAATGAGGCAAGTTTGCGGATTTAAATTCCTTTCCAAAATCATTGGTGAATCGGATTTTTCCTTTATATTTGCAAAAACTTTCATTATGGACGTTATTAATTTTAGTGATCAGAACAGTATCATCGGACAGTATCTGGCTGAGATTCGGGATACGGAGTATCAGAAAAACCGGTTGCTTTTCCGCAATAATATCATGAGAATCGGGGAGATGGAGGCTTATGAAATCTCCAAGGTGCTTGACTATGAGACCAAGGACGTGGCCACGCCGCTGGGCATCGCGAAGGTGAGCGTGCCTGCCGACAAACTGGTGCTGGCGACGATTTTCCGGGCGGGTCTGCCGTTCCACAACGGTTTTCTGAATGTTTTCGACCACGCCGGCAACGCCTTTGTGAGCGCTTACCGGGAATATACGGACGCGGAGCATCATCAGGTGGGCATTCATGTGGAATATCTGGCCACGCCGAGCATAGATGAAAAGACGCTCATCATCGCCGATCCGATGCTGGCCACGGGCGGTTCGATGGAATTGGGCTACAAGGCTTTCCTGACCAAGGGTACGCCCAAGCGCATTCACGTGGCCTGTGTCATCGCCACGCCTGAAGGCATTGACCATGTTCGTCAGACGTTCCCCGAAGACAAGACCACCATCTGGTGTGCCGCCATCGACCCGGGCATGAACGAGCACAAGTATATCGTACCCGGATTCGGTGATGCGGGCGACTTGTCTTACGGCGACAAACTGTAAGGTTTTATTTGCAAACTCGGTGTGGCAATTGTTGTCGTGCCGGAAAAGTTTAAGTCTTTTTAACCTAAAAAGGTTTAGAAAATGGGCTTTTTGTCACGTTCGACTTGGCGAATTGCCCCTTTTTGTTTAATTTTGCGGGCGAAAATCCGAATGCCGCCGGTGTGTCTTCACGGGCGGTAATGAATGGGATAGCATTACAATCACTTAAATATTTGAAACATGGCAAAGTTTGACAAGTCAGTTTTGACAAAGTATGGCATCACCGGTGTGACGGAGGTGCTCTACAATCCCTCTTACGAGGTGTTGTTCAATGAGGAGACCAAAGAAGGTCTCACGGGTTTTGACAAGGGCCAGGAGACCGAGTTGGGCGCCATCAACGTGATGACGGGCGTTTACACCGGCCGTTCTCCCAAGGACAAGTTCATCGTGGATGATGAGAATTCTCATGACACCGTATGGTGGACTACCGAGGGATACAAGAACGATAACCATCCTGCCAGCAAGGAGACTTGGGCCGCAGTGAAGGATTTGGCATTGAAGCAGTTGTCCGGCAAGCGCCTGTTTGTCGTCGACGGTTTCTGCGGCGCCAACAAGGACACCCGCATGAAGGTGCGTTTCTTCATGGAAGTGGCTTGGCAGGCTCACTTTGTGACCAACATGTTCATCCGTCCGCAAAACGAGGAAGAGTTTGACCAGGAGCCCGACTTTGTGGTGTATTGCGCTTCCAAGGCCAAGGTGGACAACTATCAGGAGCTGGGTCTCAACTCCGAGACGGCCGTCGTGTTCAACGTGACCAGCAAGGAACAGGTGATTCTGAATACCTGGTACGGCGGTGAGATGAAGAAGGGGATGTTCTCCATGATGAACTATTACCTGCCGTTGAAGGGTATTGCCGCCATGCACTGCTCTGCCAACTGCGACATGAACGGTGAGAATACCGCCATCTTCTTCGGTCTGTCCGGTACGGGCAAGACCACCTTGTCCACCGACCCGAAGCGCAAGCTCATCGGTGACGACGAGCACGGATGGGACGACAACGGTGTGTTCAACTTCGAGGGCGGTTGCTATGCCAAGGTAATCAACCTGGACAAGGAGAGCGAGCCCGACATCTACAACGCCATCCACCGCGATGCCCTGTTGGAGAACGTGACCGTGGACGAGAACGGCAAGATTGATTTCGCCGACAAGAGCGTGACGGAGAATACGCGCGTGTCTTATCCGATTTATCACATCAAGAACATCGTTCGCCCGATTTCCCACGCTCCCGCCGCCAAGCAGGTGATTTTCCTGAGCGCCGACGCCTTTGGCGTGCTGCCTCCCGTGAGCATTCTCGACCCCGAGCAGACGAAGTATTACTTCCTGAGCGGTTTCACCGCCAAGCTCGCCGGTACTGAGCGCGGCATCACCGAACCTACTCCGACATTCTCCGCTTGCTTCGGTCAGGCCTTCCTGGAGCTCCATCCGACCAAATATGCCGAGGAACTCGTCAAGCGCATGAAGCAGAGCGGTGCCAAGGCTTACTTGGTGAACACCGGTTGGAACGGTACGGGCAAGCGTATCTCCATCAAGGATACCCGCGGTATCATCGACGCTATCCTGAACCACTCGATTGACGCTGCCCCGACGAAGAAGATTCCGTACTTCAACTTTGTTGTTCCTACGGCTTTGGAGGGTGTGGATCCCAACATTCTCGACCCGCGCGACACGTATGCCGACGCCTCTCAGTGGGAGGAGAAGGCCAAGGACCTCGCCGGCCGCTTCATCAAGAACTTCACGAAGTATGAGAGCAACGAGGCAGGCAAGGCATTAGTGGCTGCCGGTCCTCAACTGTAATCCGTTTTCGATTAAGCAATCATAGGAATCAGGCGGATGAGAGTCCGCCTGATTTTTTATCAGAAATCAGATGGGAAAAATCATATTGACAGGCGACCGCCCCACGGGAAAACTGCATTTGGGTCATTATGTGGGTTCGCTGCGTCGCCGTGTTACCCTGCAAAACGAGGGTAATTACGACCGGATGTTCGTGTTCATGGCCGACGTTCAGGCCTTGACCGACAACGCCGACAACCCGAAAAAAATCCGCGAGAACATCATCAATGTGGCGCTCGATTACCTCTCTGCCGGTCTCGACCCGGAGAAATGCACGCTCTTCATCCAGAGCATGATACCCGAACTGGGCGAGTTGACCACCTACCTGATGAATTTGGTCAGTGTGTCGCGTGTGCAACGCAACCCCACGGTGAAGACGGAAATCAAGATGCGCAATTTCGAACAGAACATTCCGTTGGGCTTTTTCTGTTATCCTGTGAGTCAGGCGGCCGACATCACGCTTTTTAAAGCCACGACCGTGCCTGCGGGAGAAGACCAGGAACCGATGCTGGAACTCACGCGCGAACTGGTACGCCGCTTCAACGCCACCTATGGTGAGGTGCTCGTGGAGCCCGACATCCTGTTGCCGGAGAACGCCACGGCGCGCCGTTTGCCCGGTACCGACGGCAAGGAGAAGATGAGCAAGAGCCTGGGCAACTGCATCTACCTGAGCGATTCCGCCGACGAGGTATGGCAGAAGGTGCGCTCCATGTTTACCGACCCCGACCACTTGCGGGTGGAAGACCCCGGCAAGGTGGAGGGCAACGCCGTGTTCACCTATCTCGACGCGTTCAGTACGGACGCCGATTTCGCCGAGTTCTGGCCCGATTACCGGAATCTTGACGAACTCAAGGCGCATTACCGCCGCGGCGGATTGGGTGACATGAAATGCAAGAAATTCCTCAATCAGGTCATCAACAAGATGCTCGACCCCATCCGGCAGCGCCGGCAGGAATACGAGAAGGACATTCCCGAAATCATCAATATCCTCCGCAAAGGTACGGAGAAGGCCCGCGAGACGGCCGCCGTCACGATGGACGAGGTGCGCCACGCCATGCGCATCGATTATTTCGACGACAAGGAGTGGCTGGCCGAGCAGGCAGCCCGCTTTACGCAGGGTTGATTTAGGTCAAATAAATCACGTTTTCCGGTAAATATCCGGCGGGGAATCCGCCGCTCAAAGGAAAGAATCCTTACTTTTGTCCCCGAAACACGACAGTACGTGTGGTTCAGGATAACGGTAAGTTTAGCGAATTTGAGAGAAATATGGATATGGAAACAATTGTGATATTGGCCGGTGTCGCGGTAATGACCGTCATCAATGTCATCGCACTGGTACACTCCAATATCCGTTATTGAGAGAGATGGAAAGCGGCGGGAACATTCCCGCCGCTTTTTTCTTTGTCCAAGAGGCGGTCCCGGCAAGGAGGGAAGACGGCCGGGAAAGCGCGGCAAACGCCTTATATTGAAGTGATTGCCGCTTCTGAAACCCGTTTAAAATCACTAAACTAACTTAAAATACACGTTTTTATCTTTTATTTTACTTAATAAACGCAGGTTTTTGTCCGCATTTTGCGGATTTCTCGCTAAATTTGCAGGCAAAATTTGTTTTAAATGAAAAAGTTTTTCAGAGCCTTTACCCTGTTGCTGGCCGGCGTCTTTGTGTTCGCCTCTTGCCTGAACAGTGACGACGATACGGATTACTCCTCCTACGGAGACACGGCCATCACCTCATTCGTGGTGAGCACGATGCCCGCGTATGTCCATACCACCACCTCGACAGGGGCCGACAGCGTCTACAAGACCACGATGAGTTGCAGCGCTTATAAGTTTTATATCGACCAGACCACTTGCGAGATATACAATCCCGACTCCCTGCCCTCATCGGCAGACGCGTCCAAGACCATCTGCGTGATTTCCGCCAAGAACGGCGGCAGCGTCATGCTGAAGAGTCTGACGAGCGACTCGCTGACGTATTATTCGTCGACCGACTCCATTGATTTTTCCCAGCCGCGCGAGGTGCGGGTGTACAATCTGGCCGGCACTTCCTACCGCGCCTACACCGTCAAGGTGAACGTTCACCAGCAGAAGGGCGACACCGTGACCTGGAACGCCAGTGCCGTCAACAGCAGTCTGGCCTCCCTGACGGGCATGAAGGCCTTGAGTCTGGGCGGAAAGATTTGGGTGTTCGGCCAGAGCGGCAGTCAGACCAAGGTCTATACCACGCCTGAAAGTTCTGTTTCTTCCTGGAGCGAGGTGTCCTCCTCCGTCACTCTTTCGGCCGACGCCTACAAGAGTGCCGTGGTGAAGGATGACAAATTCTATATCCTGAGTGACGGAACGGTGTACAGTTCTTCCGACGCCGCCACGTGGACTTCCGTCGGAACGGCCTCCCTGCAGCAGTTGCTCGGCGCCGCCGACGCCGGTCTGTTCGCCTTGTCAGAGTCGGGTGCGCTGATGCTGTCGGAGGACGACGGCGCGTCTTGGACGGAAGAGTCGCTCGACGACGACGCGGCCTTGCTCCCCACGCAGGACATCAGTTTCATCCGCACCGCACTGTCCACCAACGAGGGTGCCGAAAGGGTCATGATAGTCGGCAACAGAAGTGAGATCGATTACGCCGCCGACAGTACCGCGCAGGTATGGAGCCGCGTGATTGAGGCCGACGATGACGCCCAGGTACAGCCCTGGAGCTATCTTGTGATGGAGCCGAAAAACCCGTACAAGGCGCCGCGCCTGGCCGCCCTGAATGCCGTGTGGTACAGTTCGGGCATCCTGGCGCTGGGCGGAAAAGGCTTAGGTGCTTCCACGGCTGAGGCTTTCTCGCAGTTCTATTGGAGCGGCGACGGCGGCATCACCTGGGTGTGCGACTCCGTCTTCACCCTGCCCGACGGATTCTCTTCCTCCGACACTTCCTTTGCAATGGTGGTGGACAGCAGTAATTATCTCTGGCTAATTTGCGGCGGCACCGGTCAGGTGTGGAAGGGCGTGCGCAACGAATTCGCCTGGACTGACGAAGAAAAATCCTACACGGAATAAGTTATGACGACATCCCTCTTTTCCTTTCGCAAGCGCCTCCTGCTCATGGTTGCGGCCGTTCTGACGGCCGCCATGCCCGTGATGGCACAAGACGATCCGGAATACCGGATGGAAGTGGGCGCAGGCGTGGGCATGGTGTCTTACGAGGGCGACTTCAACAAGAATATCCTCAAGGACATGCAGCCGACGGCCTCTCTGCTGTTGCGCCGCATCTTCAATCCCTACATGGGCGTGCGCCTGATGGCCGAATACGGCAAACTGAAGGGTTCGTCGGCCGACGTGGAGACGTATTATCCCGATTACGCCGAAACGCCTTACGAATTCGACCATTCGCTGGTGGATGTCAGTCTGACGTTTGAATATAATTTCTGGCCCTACGGTACGGGTCGCGACTACCGCGGTTCGAAACGGCTTACGCCGTTTGTCTTCGCCGGCATCGGCGCCACCTATGTGAGCGGCGGCGAGAAGAATGTCTTTACGGGCAACGTCCCCCTGGGCATCGGCGCGAAGTATAAGATAGGCGAGCGGCTCAACCTCGGTGTGGAGTGGGCGGTCCATTTCTCCCTGAGCGACAAGTTGGACGGCGTGGCCGACCCTTACTATGTGAAAAGTTCAGGTCTGTTCAAGAACACCGATTGCTATTCGGCGCTTCAACTGACGCTGACCTACAGTTTCTGGGCCAAATGCAGCACTTGCAACAATGACAAATATTAAGTTTGACACGACAGCCGTACCCCGGCACATCGCCGTCATCATGGACGGCAACGGCCGTTGGGCCATGCAACAGGGGAAACCGCGCAACTACGGTCATCAGGCCGGAGTGGAGACGGTGAGGCGCATCACGACGGAATGTGTGCGCCTGGGCGTGAAATACCTGACACTGTACACCTTTTCCACCGAGAACTGGAACAGGCCCGAGGAGGAAGTGTCGGCGCTGATGGGACTGGTGCTCACTTCGCTTGAGGAGGAAATCTTCGTCAAGAACCATGTCCGTCTGCAGGTTATCGGCGACAGGACCCGCCTGCCTGAGGACGTGCGCCTGAAACTGGAGGAAGTGGAGCGGCACACCGCCGCCTACGACCGCATGACGCTGGTCGTGGCGCTCAGTTATTCCTCCCGTTGGGAAATCGCCAAGGCCGTCCGCGACATCGTCAGCGAGGGCATCGCTCCGGCAGAGATTACGGAGGAGACCGTCTCGCGCCATTTGGAGACGCACGACATGCCCGACCCGGACCTGCTCATCCGCACCGGCGGCGAACTCCGCGTGAGCAATTATCTGTTGTGGCAAATCGCTTATTCTGAATTGTATTTTTGCGACACCTACTGGCCCGACTTCATGGAAGAAGACTTGCACAAGGCCATCGCCGACTTCCAGCGGCGGCAGCGCCGTTTCGGCAAGACGGAGGCGCAGGTGGAGGAAACCGAAAATAAAGAGACTCAAGAAGAATGAAATCAACCAGTATGAAGGTGTTGACGGTGGCGGCACTGCTGTTGGCGGCCGTTTCGTTGAAAGCCCAGGACAAGATAATCAACCCCGACATCACGTATGCCGGAACGCCCCGTACCTGTACGTTGGGCGGCATCAATGTCTCCGGCGTGGAAGGTTACGAGGACTATATGCTCACCGGTATCTCCGGTCTGGCGGTCGGTCAGCGTCTGACCGTCCCCGGCAATGAGATCACCGATGCCGTGAAGCGCTACTGGAAGCACGGTCTGTTCTCCGACGTGGCCATCTCGGCCGACTCGCTCGTGGGCGACAAGATTTACCTGCACATCCACCTGAAGGTGCGCCCGCGCGTCAGTACCATCAATTATGTGGGTCTGAAGAAAAGCGAGCGCGAGGACATGGAACAGAAGTTGGGCCTGCTCAAGGGTTCGCAGTTGACCCCCAACATGATAGATCGTGCCAAACTCCTGGCGCAAAAGTATTTCGACGACAAGGGTTACAAGAACGCCGACATCGAGATCAACCAGCGGGACGACGTGGCCAACAAGAATCAGGTGATTCTCGACGTGGTGGTCGACAAGAAGGAGAAGATGAAGGTGCACCAGATTACCATCGAAGGCAACGAGGCCCTCACCGACAAGAAAATAAAGGGTACGCTCTTCACCAAGGGCGCCCTGGCCAAGACCCACGAGGCGGGCAAGTTGTCCAATATCCTGAAAGCGAAAAAGTTTACCCCCGAACGCTGGAAGGAAGACAAGCAGAAACTCATCGACAAGTATAACGAGTACGGTTACCGCGACGCTTACATCGTGGCCGACAGCGTGTCCAACTATGACGCCAAGCACGTGGACGTGTACGTCAAGGTGGATGAGGGCAAGAAGTATTACCTGCGCAACATAACCTGGGTGGGCAACACCGTATACAGCACCGACTACATGAGTCAGGTGCTGGGCATGGAAAAGGGCGACGTCTACAATCAGAAGTTGCTCAACAAGCGACTGACCGAGGACGACGACGCCGTGGGCAACCTGTACTGGAACAACGGTTACCTGTTTTACCAGCTCCAACCGACGGAAGTGAACGTCGTGGGCGACAGCATCGACCTGGAAATGCGTATCTACGAGGGTCAGCAGGCCCACATCAACCGTGTGCGCATCAACGGTAACGACCGGTTGTACGAGGAAGTGGTGCGCCGAGAGTTGCGTACCAAGCCCGGTGACCTCTTCTCCAAGGAGGCCCTGATGCGTTCTGCCCGAGAACTGGCATCCATGGGTCACTTCGACCCCGAACAGGTGTCGCCTGACGTCAAACCGAATTACGAGGACGGAACGGTGGACATCAACTGGAACCTGGTGCAGAAGTCGAACGACCAGGTGGAGTTCTCCCTCGGTTGGGGACAGACCGGCGTCATCGGACGTATCGGACTCAAACTGAACAACTTCTCCATGCGCAACCTGTTCAACAAGAACAAGGAGCACCGTGGCATCATGCCCATCGGCGACGGTGAGGTGCTCTCCCTGGGCGCGCAGACCAACGGTACGTATTACCAGTCGTACAACGCCAGTTACTCCACGAGCTGGTTTGGCGGCAAGCGCCCGATCCAGTTCTCGGTGGGCCTGTACTACACCAAGCAGACCGACGTGTCGAGCAACTATTACAACAGTGCCTATCTGAACAACTACTACAACTATCTCTACGGATACGGCAGCAGTTACTACAACAGTTACGAGAATTATTACGACCCCGACAAATATGTCAAGTTGATTGGCGCCTCGGTGGGCTGGGGCAAGCGCTTGCGCTGGCCCGACGACTACTTCACGCTGTCGGTGCAGTTGGCTTTCCAGCGCTATATGCTGAAAAACTGGAGTTACTTCCTCATTTCATCGGGTAATGCCAATAACCTCAACCTGAGTATTTCGCTCAACCGTACCAGTACGGACAACCAGCTCTTCCCGCGCCGCGGTTCTGAGTTTACGGCATCGGTCACCGTCACGCCGCCATGGTCGCTCTGGGACCATAAGGACTACGCCAACCTGGGTACGAATCCCCAGTCGGCCACTTATCAGGACGAATTGCAGGAGAAGTTCCGCTGGATAGAATACCACAAGTGGAAGTTCAAGGCCCGCACCTTCACCGCGCTTTCGGGCGGTCAGAAGTGTTTCGTGCTCATGACCCGTGTGGAGATGGGTATCCTCGGCGCTTACAACTCCGACAAGAAGAGTCCGTTTGAAACCTACTACGTGGGCGGTGACGGCATGAGCGGATATTCCACGGGCTACGCCACCGAGACCATCGGTCTGCGCGGTTATGACAACGGTTCCGTGGGTTACAACTCCTATGCCTACGACCGGTTTACCCTCGAACTCCGTTATCCGTTCCTCCTGGGCAATACGACCATCTACGGTCTGACCTTCGTGGAGGCCGGTAACGCCTGGTACCAGACCAAGAAGTTCAACCCCTTCGACATGAAGCGCAGTGCCGGCGTGGGCGTGCGCATCTACTTGCCGATGGTGGGATTGATGGGTATCGACTGGGCTTACGGTTTCGACTACGTGACGAGCGGCTCGACCACCCAGAAGGGCGGTTCGCAGTTCCACTTCGTGCTCGGTCAGGAATTTTAAAATCATTGTTTAACTTCAAAAGCATATCATGAAAAAGTTAATGTTAACCCTCTGTGCCCTGATGGCCGTCATGACGGCGGGTGCGCAGAAATTCGCTCTCGTCGACATGGAGTACATCCTCAAGAACGTACCGGCCTACGAGCGCGCCAACGAACAGTTGAATCAAATCAGCAAGAAATGGCAAGCCGAGGTGGAGGCGTTCAATACCGAAGCCACGACGATGTATAAGAACTACCAGAACGAAGTGGTGTTCCTTTCCGCCGAACAGAAGAAGGACAAGCAGGAAGCCATCATGAAGAAGGAGAAGGAAGCCAGCGACCTGAAGCGCAAGTACTTCGGTCCGGAAGGCGAACTCTACAAGAAGCGTGAGGCCCTCATGACCCCGATTCAGGAGGAAATCTACACCGCTGTGAAGGAAATCTCCGAGTTGCGCGGCTACAGTCTGGTCATCGACCGCGCCAGTGACACGGGCATCATCTTCGGTTCTCCGAAGGTGGACATCAGCAATGAGGTGCTCGACAAACTCGGTTACGGGAATTAAACCTTTGACAGGTATCTTATTCTAATAAGTATCTTATCAATAAGTATATTGTACAATTAAAAGTTATAACGAAAATGAAAAAATTAGTTTTGATGTTGTGCCTGTTCGCGCCGCTGACGGCCTTTGCCCAGAAGTTCGGACACTTGAACGCACAGGAAGTGATGGCATCTATGCCTGAGTTTGTTAAGGCCCGCGGCGAATTGGAGGCACAGGCCAAGCAGTATGAGGAAGACCTGAAAGGCATGCAGTCTGAACTGCAGCGCAAGGCCGACGAATACGACAAGAACAAGTCGACGATGAACGCCACCAAGCAGCAGGAGACCGAAACCCAGTTGCAGGAGATGTATCAGAAGATTCAGCAGACCTATCAGGACAACCAACAGGCACTGGCCAAGGTGCAGCAGGAGAAGATGACACCGATTACCACCAAACTCGTGGACGCCATCAAGGCCGTAGGCAAGGCCGGTGGATATGTCTACATCATGGACGTAGGTGCCGGTATTCCCTATATCAGCGAGACCCAGAGCAAGGACGTCACCGCCGACGTGAAGGCTCAGTTGAACAAAATGAAATAATCAGAATATGTTACGCAGACTCATCCTCTTCCTGTGCTTGATTGCCCCCGTCGGCGCATCGGCCCAGAGTACGTTACGTTTCGGATTCTTCAGTTATGAGGAAGTGTTCAAGTCGATGCCCGACTATGCCCGTATGCAGAGCGACATGGCGTCGCTTCGCGCCAAGTACGAGGCGGAGACCAAGCGGGCCGAGGATGAGTTTAACAAGAAATACGAGGAATTCCTGGAGGGCCAGCGCGAGTTTGAGCCCTCCATCCTCAAAAAACGTCAGGCGGAATTGCAGGACCTGATGTCGCGCAATGTCAAGTTCCGTCAGGAATCCGACCGCTTGTTGCGCCAGGCCGAGCAGGATGCCCGGCAACCGCTCCATGAGAAAATCACGCGGGCGGCGAATAAGGTGGGCAGTGATTTGGGGTATGCCTTCATTCTCAATACCGACGGTCATGCCGTACCTTATATTAATGTACAAAACGGAGAAGACGTGACCGCTCTGGTCAAGGAAGCGTTAGCCCAATGAGTCCGGCCGGTCCGATAGGTGTTTTCGACAGCGGATTTGGCGGACTGACCATTTTGCACGGTATCCGCCAAGTGCTTCCTGAGTATGATTTCCTTTACTTGGGCGACAATGCCCGCGCCCCTTACGGCAGCCGTTCGTTTGAAGTGGTGTATCAGTTTACCAAACAGGCGGTGCTCAAACTCTTCGAAAGGGGTTGCCATCTTGTCGTCTTAGGTTGTAATACCGCTTCCGCCAAGGCGCTCAGGAGTATTCAGGAAAGAGTGCTGCCCGAAGTGGCGCCCGAGCGCCGCGTTCTCGGCATCATCCGTCCTACGGTGGAAGTGCTGGGTTCGCTGACCAAGACCCGTCATGTGGGTCTTTTGGCCACCGAAGGCACCATCAAGAGCGACAGTTACCGGTTGGAAGTGGCCAAGTTTTTTCCCGACATTCAGATTTCAGGCGTGGCCTGCCCGCTTTGGGCTTCCATCGTGGAAGCCGGAGAAGCTGACAGTCCCGGTGCCGATTATTTTGTGAAGAAGCGTATCGACCAACTGATGCGGAAAGACCCTGAAATCGATACCATCCTCCTGGGATGCACACATTACCCTTTGCTCATGGACGCCATCGTGCGCAATGTTCCCGACGGCGTGCGCATCGTGCCCCAGGGACAATATGTAGCCAACAGTCTTAAAGCCTATCTCGGACGGCATCCGGAGATAGACGCCCATTGTTCCAAGCGCGGCACGTGCCAGTATCTCACCACGGAAAGCGGTGAAAAATTCCGAGAGTGCGCCTCCATCTTCCTCCACGAACAGGTGGACGCCACCCACGTGGATCTGGAATAGTTTCTTAACGTGTAACGAAGAGCGTGTAGCGAGAATACCGATATCCGTCAGCATTCGGCGATATAAGGTATTCAGTGTTAAAAACATTTCTCTCCATATTCCACATTTACCGGAGTGGGTTTGGCAGTAATCTCTTTCCACGTTCCACGCTCCACGTTATTCTGCGTCTAACTCAGCAGTCTTTTGGCGAAGTAGCGGACGGGATACCACACGGCGAGCCAACCGACGAGGATGACGGTAAAGAAGATAAGGATGATGTCGGTGTAGTGGACGCTGACGGGATAGGCTGAAATGATGAAGTTGCCGGCGCTGCTTCCGAGACTGACCAGACCGAATCGCTGTTGCAACCAGCACAGCAGTAGTCCGAGCAGGATGCCGAGGACGGCGCCGAAGAAGGCAATCATGCGGCCTTCCAACAGGAAGATGCGGATGATTTGCTGATGGCCGGCACCCAGGTTGCGCAGTGTGGCCACATCGTCTTTCTTGTCGATGATGAGCATCGACAACGAACCGATGATATTGAAGCAGGCGACAAGAAGGATGAAGGTGAGGAAGATGTAGGCGAGAAACTTCTCTATCGACATGATTTTGAACGTGTCTTCCTGTTGCTGGAAGCGGTTGAGCACCTGGTATTTTCCCTTGGCGATTTTCTCTATCTTGCGTTGTGTACGGTTGAGGTTACTGCCGTCCTTGAGCCGGATTTCCACGCTCGACACCATTCCGTCCTCCTCGAAGAGTGAACGGGCGAAGCGGAGCGAGGTCAGGAGGTAGTTCTTGTCGTATCTCGACTGTTGGACGGCGAACACCACACCGGGAGAGAGCAGGGAATCCTCGGTGAATCCGTCGGTGGGATTGGTCAAGTCCAACTGCCCTTCCTTCCGGGGCGCATAGACGTGGAGGTAGTCGCTCCACCGGGCGCCCGTTCCCAAGGTCTGCGCCAGACCTATTCCCGGAATGCCGAATTCCAGGTTGGCCGCATGCAGTTGGTAAGTGCCGTCACCGTAGAGGATGTCATTGATGTGGGTGAGTTGCTCGAAAGTGTCGTCCACGCCTTTGACGACCACCATCTCCTGCCGTTCGCCCGAAAGGACAAGGGCACGGTCTTCCAGACAGTCGGTCGCCACATCCACTTCCGGAAGTTGACGGATGCGGACCAGAACGGAATCATCGGCCGGCGCGTGCTTGCCGGAAAGCGGTACCACTTTCAGTTGGGGGTCGAAGTTGGTAAACAGTCCTGCCACCAAATCGTGAAAACCGTTGAAGACGCTCAGTACGATAACCAGCGCCATCGTGGCCACGGCCACCCCGATGACGGATATCAGCGAGATGGCGTTGATGGCGTTGGTACTCTTCTTGGAAAAGAGATAGCGCCGGGCGATGTAAAAGGGGAAGTTCACTTCTTCAGGAGTTCGTCGATGTGTTCGATGTAATCGAGACTGTCGTCAATGAAGAAACGGAGTTCGGGAATGATGCGCAACTGGTTGCGCACGCGGGTGCCCAACTCGTAACGGACGGTCTTTTCGTTGGCCGTTACGTTCTGCAGGATTTCTTCCGCTTTCCCGGAAGGAAACACGCTCAGGTAGGCGGTACAGACACTCAGGTCGGGCGAGATGCGGCAACGCGTGACACTGATCATCACACCGTGCATCTTGCGGGTCTCCGCCTGGAAGATGAGGCTCAGTTCCTTTTGGAGCAGTCGGGCAATGCGGTTTTGTCTTGTCTCTTGCATAATTTAATGATTTTCTTTTTTCCGGATAATGGTAAGTCCGTCGCGCAGGGGAAGGATGACGTTTTCCACGCGCCTGTCGCGCGCCACGAAGTCGTTGAAGTCTTCTATGCCCGCGGTCTGCTTGTCGCGGTCGTAGGCCGGGTCCACCACGTGACCGTCCCACAGGGTGTTGTCGGCCAGGATGAACCCGCCGTCGCGCACCACGGACAGCGCCGTTTCGTAGGCCTCGCGGTAGGTGCGCTTGTCACCGTCGAGGAAAGCCATGTCGAACAGGATGCCTGTCTTCGGGGCTTCCTTCACGGCGTCGCCGATAATGAAGCGGATGCGGTCGGCCACGGGCGACTGTTCTATCCACGGACGGGTGAAATCCTCCAATTCATCGTTGATTTCGTAAGTCCAGACGAGTCCGCCGTCTTCCAGTCCTTCGGCCATGCAGATGGCGCTATAGCCGGTGAACGTACCGATTTCCAGGATGTTCTTCGGACGTATCATGCGCACCAGCATTTTCAGGACGCGGCCCTGCAGGTGTCCGCTGGCCATCCGTCCGTGAAGCAACCGGACATTCGTCTCGCGGTAAAGGCGCCGGAGATAGTCGCCCTCCGGTTGGATATGCCGGAGGATGTATTCGTTTAACCGTCCGTTCACGCCGTTAACCTTTCAGGGCTTCCAGGGCCAACCGGTAACTGTCGAGGCCGAAACCGGCGATGACACCTTTGCACGCCGCACTGATCATCGACTGATGACGGAAAGGCTCGCGCGCGTGTACATTACTGATATGTACCTCTATCACGGGACATTTCAAGCTGCGGATGCAGTCTTGCAGGGCAATGCTCGTATGGGTGTAGGCGCCCGCGTTGAGGATGATGCCGTCGGAGGTGAATCCCGTCTCCTGCATCTTGTCGATGAGTTCTCCCTCGATGTTGCTCTGGTAACAGGAAATCTCCACTTCGGGATAACGTTCCCTGAGGCGGGTCAAGTAATTCTCAAAGGAATCGGTACCGTAAATACCGGGTTCGCGCTGACCGAGCAAATTCAAGTTGGGTCCGTTGATGATTTGTATTTTCATATTCCGGGACTTTTTTGTATTTTTGTCACGGCAAAAGTACAAAATAAATCCTAAAAGAGTGCAATTCATGGAGAAAAAGGAAACCGGCGCGAATGAATCGCCTCGTTTTGTCAAGGATTATGTGCGCTACCTGAAACTGGAGCGCAATTATTCCCAAAACACGCTGGAGGCTTACCGGCACGACTTGGACAGGCTCTTTGCCTTTCTGAAAAAGGAAGGAAAAGACGTCCTCAAGGTGACGCTCGACGACCTGCATCAGTTTGCCGCCACCCTCCACGAACAGGGTATCGGCGCCCGTTCGCAGGCCCGTATTCTGAGCGGTGTCCGTTCATTCTACCGTTTTCTGGTGACGGACGGCGTGTTGGAAGACGATCCCACGGAACTGCTGGAGTCGCCCCGCCTGGGCAAGCACCTGCCGGAATACCTCACCACGGAGGAGGTGGACCGCCTGGAGGCGGCCATAGACTTGTCCAAACCCGAAGGCCAGCGCAACAAGGCGATAATCGAAGTCCTGTTCAGTTGCGGTCTGCGCGTGTCGGAACTCGTCAATCTCAAACTCTCGTCGCTCTATCTGGACGAACGTTTCGTGCGTGTTGTCGGCAAGGGCAACAAGGAACGGCTGGTGCCGATATCCGACAAGGCGGTCAAGGATTTGCGGTTGTGGTTCAGTGACCGCTGTCATTTGCCGGTCAAACCGGGCCATGAGGACTATGTGTTCCTCAACCGGCGCGGGGCGCGACTGACCCGGACCATGATACTGATTGTCATCAAGCGCCTGGCCGAGGAGGCGGGCATTCAGAAGAACATCAGTCCGCACACGCTCCGTCATTCCTTCGCCACGGCGCTGCTGGCCGGCGGAGCCGACTTGCGCGCCATTCAGGCGATGCTCGGCCACGAGGATATCGGTACGACGGAAATCTACATGCACATGGATACCGGGGCCCTGCGGGAGGAAATCCTGACGCATCATCCGCGCAATATCCGCCCGGCCAAGTAATTGACGGATTTCTTTTCGGATTTGACTTTTTTCATTACCTTTGCAACCGCAAAGAATTCAACAGACGATTATGGCTTATTTATTTTCATCAGAATCCGTTTCTGAAGGTCATCCCGACAAGGTGGCCGACCAGATTTCAGATGCGATATTGGACCAGTTTCTGGCTTACGACAGCAAGGCCCGCGTGGCCGTGGAGACCCTGGTCACCACAGGACAGGTGGTGCTGGCCGGAGAAGTGAGCAGTCAGGAGTATATCGACTTGGAAACGGTGGCCCGAAAGACCATCAACCGCATCGGTTATACGAAGTCGGAATACCAGTTTGACGGCAATTCCTGCGGTATCCTGAGTGCCATTCACGAACAGAGTGAGGACATCAACCGCGGTGTGGACCGTAAGGAAGAGGAGAATCAGGGCGCCGGCGACCAGGGCATGATGTTCGGTTATGCCACCAATGAGACGGAAGCCTACATCCCCGTATCCCTTTACCTGTCGCATTTGCTGGTCAGGACGTTGGCGGAAATCCGCCGGGAGGGGAAGGTGATGACTTATTTGCGCCCCGACGCCAAGAGCCAGGTGACGGTGGAGTACAGCGATGACAACGTTCCCCAGCGGATTACCACCATTGTGGTGTCCACCCAGCATGACGAGTTTGACGGGGACGACAAGCGGATGCTGGCCAAAATCAAGCAGGATGTTGAAGAAATACTGATTCCGCGCGTGAAACGGCAGATTGCCTCCCCGAAGGTTTTGGCCCTTTTCAACGGTAAAATAGACCTTTTGGTCAACCCGACGGGCAAGTTTGTCATCGGCGGACCGCACGGCGACACGGGTCTGACGGGCCGCAAAATCATCGTGGACACCTACGGCGGTAAAGGCGCGCACGGCGGCGGCGCCTTCTCGGGCAAGGATTCCAGTAAGGTGGACCGTTCGGCCGCATACGCTGCACGCTACATTGCCAAGAACATGGTGGCAGCAGGCGTCAGCGACGAGATGCTTGTTCAGGTCAGTTATGCCATCGGCGTGGCCCGTCCTGTCAGTGTGTTTGTCAACACTTTCGGCCGGAAGCATGTGGATTTGACCGACGGCGAGATTGCGGAAAAAGTCAATAAACTGTTCGATCTCCGTCCGAAAGCCATCGAGAGAGCGCTGAAACTGCGCCAGCCGATGTTTACGGAGACCGCCGCTTACGGTCATGTGGGCCGCGAGCCGCAGGTGGTCAGAAAGGTGTTCACCAGCCGTTATCACGAGACCAGGAAGATAGACGTGGAGCTGTTTACTTGGGAAAAGTTGGACCGCGTCGACGAACTCAAGAAGGAATTCCACCTCGACTAAATGGAAGAGCAGCCCGCAGACACTCTCTTGACAGGCGACTCGCTCCTGACGGACACCGCGTGTCTGCTCATGGATACCGGAAAGGAGACCGACACGGCCGACTTGTCCTTTGCCGGTATGATGGAGAAGGACACGGTGACGCATCCCGAACTGCTTCTGGTGCAGGCGGGAACGGGCGGAACGCCGCGTCCCTACACGCTTTTGTCCGACGATTTGGTCACGGGTACGCTGCTCGTGTGCTTTCTTTTGGCGGCCTTGGGCTGCGCTGTCTCGCGTTTTTTCCTTTGGCGGCAAATCAAACAGTTCTTTTATGTGCCCAAAAGCGGCACGACCGAGGTGAAGGAAACGGTGGGCGAGTACCGCTTCCAGTGGTTGCTGGTGTTGCAGACCTGTCTGTTGTCGGGTCTGTTGTATTATCTTTTCCTCAGAACGGTCAAGCACGACGGCCTGGCCACGGCTCCGTGGACCGTCGTGGGCATCGGCGCCGGTGTGATGCTGGGGTATTTCCTGTTGAAACAACTGATTTACCAACTGGTCAATCCGGTGTTCTTTGACAAGAAAAAAGTTTTACAATGGCGCAAGTCATCGGTCTTTCTTTTTGCCGTCGAGGGATGCTTGCTGTTCCCTTTGCCCCTGTTGCTGGCCTGTTTTGATTTCTCCTCCGAAAATGCGCTGATTTACTTGTTGACTGTCGTCATTTTCGTCAAAATCCTTTTCTTTTGCAAGGTTTGTCTCATCTTTTTCCGTTTTAAAAGTGCCTTATTGCAAATAATTTTGTACTTTTGTGCGCTCGAAATCGTTCCTCTGCTTTTCCTGTTCGGAGGATTGGTTGTTTTGGAGGCATTTTTAAAAGTAAATTATTAGGACAATGATTAAGAAGATACTGGTCTCGCAACCTCGTCCGTCGAGTGAGCGCTCACCTTATTTTGACATTGCGAAAACTTACGACGTGGAAATGGTCTTCCGCCCGTTCATCAAGGTGGAAGGTCTGACGGCCAAGGAGTTCCGTCAACAGAAAGTGAACGTGCTCGACTATACGGCCGTCGTATTCACTTCCCGTCATGCGATAGACAATTATTTCAAGTTGGCCAAGGAAATGCGCGTCACGATACCGGAAGACATGAAGTATTTCTGCGTGACCGAGACCATTGCCCTGTATATCCAAAAGTATGTCCAATACCGCAAGCGCAAGGTATTCTTCGGCGCCACCGGCCGTGTGGCCGACCTGGTGCCGCTCATGGTGAAGCACAAGACGGAGAAATACCTGGTGCCGATGAGCAGCGTGCACAACGACGACGTGAAAAACCTGCTCGACGAGAAGGGTCTCAATCACAAGGAATGCGTGATGTACCGCACGGTGAGCAACGATTTCAGTGAGGAGGAAATCAAGAGTTTCGATTATGACATGCTGGTTTTCTTCAGTCCTTCCGGTATTACGGCATTGAAAAAGAATTTCCCCGACTTCAATCAGGGCGACGTGAAAATCGCCACGTTCGGTCCTGCCACTTCCAAGACGGTGGAGGAAGCCGGTCTGCGCCTTGACCTGCAGGCACCGACGGCCGAGTATCCCTCCATGACCAGTGCGCTGGAAGCCTATCTCAAGAAGCATAACAAATAGACGGAATGCCTGAATCTCCATCCTTTACGTTGCACAAGGAAGAGCGGATTTTCAGGAAAAAACTGATACAACGGCTCTTTGAGGGGCGTGCGGGTCATGCCCTGTCGGCCTATCCGCTGCGCGTAACCTACCGCACTGAGCCTGTAGAAGAGGACGGCGTCCTGCTGAGAATGCTGGTCAGCGTGCCCAAGCGGCACCTGAAGCATGCCGTGGCGCGCAACCGGGTGAAGAGGCAAGTGAGGGAAGCGTTCCGCAAAAACAAGCAAATCGTCCTGACGCCTTTGGCCGGACATCCGGAAACGGCGGTCAATATCGCCTTCATCTGGACTTCCGACCGGCAGTTTCCCTCCCCGGTGGTGGAGGAGAAAGTGGCCAATCTGATGAGAAGGATAGGGGAGCGCCTATGAATCCTGTACGACAAATGCTGCATTGGATTTCCCGCGCAGTCGTCTCGGTGATGCTGGTTCCGATATGGTTTTACCAGAAATGTATCACTCCCTACACGCCGCCTTCGTGCCGTTTTCAGCCCACTTGTTCGGAATATGCCCGACAGGCGCTCTTGAAACACGGTCCCGTCAAGGGTCTCGCCCTGGCGGTTTGGCGGATATTAAGATGCAATCCGTGGGGTGGCAGCGGTTACGACCCGGTGCCGTAAGTTTCCCGCAAGGGGCCCCGCAACCACAGTATAAACAAAAGAGAAAAAGATTCGATGAAGAATTTTGTTGAAGAACTCAAATGGCGTGGTATGCTGGCACAGATGATGCCGGGTACCGAAGAATTGTTGAACAGAGAGATGGTGACCGCTTACCTGGGCACCGACCCGACGGCAGACTCCCTGCACATCGGTCATCTTTGCGGCATCATGATGCTTCGCCATTTGCAACATTGTGGTCACAAGCCCATTATCCTCGTCGGCGGCGCCACGGGCATGATTGGCGACCCTTCCGGCAAGAGCCAGGAACGCAACCTGTTGAACAATGAGACCTTGTACCACAACCAGGAATGCATCAAGAGACAGGTGGCGAAGTTTTTGGATTTCGACGGCGACGAGCCCAATGCCGCCGAGATGGTCAACAACTATGACTGGATGAAAGACTTCACCTTCCTGGATTTCGCCCGCGAAGTGGGCAAGCACATCACGGTGAATTACATGATGGCCAAGGAGAGCGTGCAGCAGCGTCTGAACGGAACGGCTCGCGACGGTCTTTCATTCACCGAGTTCACTTACCAGTTGCTGCAGGGTTACGACTTCCTTTACCTGTATCAGCACAAGGGCGTCAAACTCCAGTTGGGCGGCAACGACCAGTGGGGCAACATGACGACGGGCACCGAACTGATCCGGCGCACGCTGGGTAACGACGTGGAAACCTTCGCCCTCACCTGTCCGCTGATTACCAAATCCGACGGAAAGAAGTTCGGCAAGACCGAAAGCGGCAACATCTGGCTTGATCCCAAGCGCACCACACCTTATAAATTCTATCAGTTCTGGCTCAATGTCAGTGACGAGGATGCCGAGCGCTACATCAAGATCTTCACCAGTCTCGACAAAGAGACCATCGATGCGCTGGTGGAAGAGCACAAGCAGGACCCCGGCCGCCGTGTGTTGCAGCACCGTCTGGCCGACGAAGTGACGACGATGGTACACTCCAAGGCCGACCTGGATACCGCCATCGAAGCCTCCAACATCCTGTTCGGCAAGTCCACGAAAGAGAGTCTGCTGGCCCTTGACGAACAGACGTTGCTCGATATCTTCGAGGGCGTGCCCCACTTCGACTTGCCCAAGGACGCCCTGGGACAGCCCGCCGTGGAAATCTTCACGCGCGATGACGCCAAGGTGTTCGCCAGCAAGGGTGAGATGCGCAAACTTGTGCAGGGCGGCGGCGTGTCGCTCAACAAGGACAAACTGGCGGCATTCGACAAAGTAATCACCGCCGACGATCTCATCGACGGCAAATACTTGCTCGTACAGCGGGGTAAGAAAAACTATTTCCTCATTACGGTGAAATAAAATTCATGGTGCAAAATTTGGTGATGGATGAAAAATCCATTACCTTTGCACCGCAATTCGCCTGAAAGCGTGTTGTTTCCCAACGGAGGATTTGGATTGTCCTATGGTGTAATGGTAGCACAACAGGTTTTGGTTCTGTTTGTGGTGGTTCGAATCCGCCTAGGACAACTGACAATGGCGGCGTAGCTCAGCAGGTTTAGAGCGCTTGCTTGACAGGCAAGAGGTCATCAGTTCGAGTCTGATCGTCACCACATCAAGCGAAAGCCGCGGCAAGATTACCTGCCGCGGCTTGTTTTCTATTACTCAACTGACATGGATACCCGACAGATTTTGACTTTCTTACGCCGGATCGCGGCCAACAACAACCGTCCCTGGTTCCAGGAGCACAAGGCGGAATACGAGGCGGCGCGCAAGAATTTTGAGGAAGGCGTGGCCCGCGCCCTGGTGCGCATCACGTCGTTTGACGACACGATAGACCACATTACGGTAAAGGATGCCGTCTTCCGCTTTTACCGTGACGTCCGTTTCTCCCCCGACAAGTCGCCCTACAAGCGCCATTTCGGCGCCTATGTCTCCGCCCACGGCAAGAAATCGCTGCACGGCGGGTATTATCTTCACCTCGAACCGGCCCGGTGTCTGTTGGCCGCGGGCAGTTATTACCTGCCGACCAACATCCTGACCTCATGCCGGAACGAAATCATGGGCAACATTGACGAATGGCTGCGCTGTGTGGAGAATCCCGCGTTCCGGTCGTTGTTCGGCGACGGCCGGCAGGCTTCGTGGGAGGATGAGAAGGGTTTTGGCCTGGAACGCCTGAAGACCGTGCCCGCCGGATTCCCGAAAGACTACCCGTACATCCATTATCTGCGGATGAAAGACTATTGCTGTTGGCACCGCGTCCCGGACGATTTCTTCGAAGGCGACGGGTGGTTGGACGGGATGGAGCGCGTCTTCCGGACCGCCAAACCGATGATGGATTTCACCAACGCCGTCATTGACGATTATGAATAGGCGGGGAAAATATAATTATTCTTAATTCAGTTTTGATAAATGCCGTAAAATAATCGGTATAACCGCATTTATTTATATATTTGCAGAGATGAGGCCGGCCTCTTATTTTGACTCGAATGAAAACAAACTACCAGATCCGTTACGCCACACACCCCGAAGACGCGCGCCGCTATGACACGGCCCGCCTTCGCGAGGAATACCTGATACAGCGGCTTTTCGCCCCCGATGAGGTGAACATGGTCTATTCGCTTTACGACAGAATGACGGTCGGCGGTGCCATGCCCGTGGGAGAAACCCTCCGCCTGGAAGCCATCGACCCGTTGAAATCGGCGTTTTTCACTTCCCGGCGGGAAGTGGGAATCTACAATGTGGGCGAGGGAGAGGCCGTTATCCGTGTGGGAGACGAGTCGTTTGCCCTGGCTTTCAAGGAGTCGTTGTATATCGGCGCGGGCGACCGCGAGGTCACGATGACCAGCAGCGACGCGGCCCGTCCGGCCAAACTCTACTTCAACAGTACGCCGGCCCACTGTGCTTACCCGTGCAGAAAGATTACCAAGGCGGACGCCGTGTCCGTCAGCATGGGCGCGTTGGAGACGAGCAACGGGCGCACCGTCAACAAGATGATCGTCAATCAGGTGCTGCCGACCTGCCAGTTGCAAATGGGAATGACCGAATTGCAACCCGGAAGCGTGTGGAACACCATGCCCGCCCACGTGCATTTGCGCCGGATGGAGGCCTATTTCTATTTCGACATCCCGCAAGACCAGGCCATTTGCCACTTCATGGGCCAGCCTGACGAGACCCGCCACATCTGGATGAAAGGGGATGAGGCCGTGCTTTCGCCCGCCTGGAGTATCCACAGCGCCGCCGCCACGCACAATTACACCTTCATTTGGGGCATGGGCGGAGAGAATCTGGACTACGGCGACCAGGACTTCTTCGCCATCATGGATTTGAAATAGGAAGAAAGACAGATTTACAACAGCAAATTACTCTAAACATATCAATTATGACAAGTTTAAAAGATTTTTCATTGGAAGGTAAGAACGCCTGGATCACCGGTGCGTCTTACGGTATCGGATTCAACATCGCCAAGGCTTTTGCCGCAGCGGGCGTCCAGAACATCGTGTTCAACGACATCAAACAGGAATTGGTGGACAAAGGTCTGGCATCCTATGCCGAGGCCGGCATCAAGAACGTCAAGGGTTATGTGTGCGACGTGACCAAGGAAGACGACGTGAAAGCCCTCGTCGAAAAGATTCACGAGGAAGTGGGACAGATTGACATTCTGGTCAACAACGCCGGTATCATCAAGCGTATTCCCATGCACGAGATGAAGCGCGCCGAGTTCCAGCAGGTCATCGACATCGACCTGGTCGGTCCGTTTATCGTGTCCAGCGCCGTACTGCCGGAGATGATGGAGCGCCGCGAGGGCAAAATCATCAACATCTGCTCGATGATGAGCGAACTCGGCCGTGAGACCGTTTCCGCTTATGCCGCAGCCAAAGGCGGTCTGAAGATGCTGACCCGCAACATCTGTTCCGAGTATGGCGAGTACAACATCCAGTGCAACGGCATCGGTCCGGGTTACATCGCCACGCCGCAGACCGCTCCGCTCCGTGAGCGCCAGCCCGACGGCAGCCGTCATCCGTTCGATTCGTTCATCTGTGCCAAGACACCGGCCGGACGCTGGCTCGATCCTTCCGAACTGGGAGGCCCCGCCGTGTTCCTGGCTTCTCATGCCTCCGACGCGGTCAACGGTCACGTCCTTTATGTGGACGGCGGCATCCTGGCCTATATCGGCAAGCAGCCGAAATAAGTCCCGCAGGACAAAAACAAAGAAGGCGCCCGAACCGGAGCGCCTTCTTTTATGTATTAAGAAAATTGTCGATTATTTGTCAACAGCTGCAGCGAGGTCAGCACCAGCCTTGAACTTAACCACTTTCTTGGCGGCAATCTTAATCTTCTGCTTGGTGGCAGGGTTGATGCCTTCGCGGGCGGGACGCTCAGCAACGGCGAAAGTACCGAAACCGATCAACTGGATCTTGTCACCCTTGGCAAGAGCTGCCTTGATAGCGTCAACTGCGGCATCGAGTGCCTTCTTGGAGTCAGCCTTGGTCAGACCGGCTGCTGCGATTTTCTCAATTAATTCTGTCTTGTTCATAATTTTATTATTAAAAGATTAATAAAGTGATTTCCACGAAATTCTTTCGCAAATATAGGCGATTCCTTTTATAAATCAAACAAAAATCAGAAAAAAGTGAAGAAAAAATTGAAAAAAAACACTTAATCGCCTAATTTGATGCTTATTATACTGGATTTTTCGTACTTTTGCCGCATATTTAATGATACGGACTGATTATGCGCAATATACCTACCGTCACCCGTTATTTGCTCATTGTGAACGTACTTGCGTTCCTTGCCTGCTTGCTTTACGGTCAGGACGCCTATGGGAATTATAAGTTGAACAGCCTCTTCGGACTCCATTATTTCATGGCGTCCGATTTCCACGTGTACCAGTTGGTCACCTACATGTTCATGCACGGCGGATTTTATCATATTCTTTTCAATATGTTCGCCCTGTGGATGTTCGGCTGCATCGTCGAGAGGGTGTGGGGAGGCAAGAAATTCCTGTTTTATTACCTCTGTTGCGGCATCGGTGCCGGCCTGTTCCAGGAGGCGGCCCAACTGGCGACTTACTATGCCGAAGGTCTGGCGCAATATCAGATGGTGTCGGTCGGCGGCATGCAAATGTCGCTCGACGCCTATCTCAACAACTGGACCACGGTGGGCGCTTCGGGTGCCATCTATGCCATTCTGCTGGCGTTCGGCATGCTTTTCCCCGACGAGAAAATCTTCATCATCCCGATTCCCATTCCCATCAAGGCCAAATGGTTTGTCATCATCTATGCGGGCATCGAACTGTTCTCGGTCATCAGTATGTCCAACGACGGCGTAGCCCACCTGGCCCACCTGGGCGGTATGGTGTTCGGCTACTTCCTCATCCGCTATTGGCGCAATCATCCCGGCGGCAGCGCCTGTCGCACCGATACGGACATCTTCGGCAAGGCGGGCAAAATCTTCGGCCACGGCCGCGAAAAGACCGCCGCCGGCACCGGCGACTGGTGGCAGCGGACGGCGGAAGAGACCTCCACGCGCACGTCGGATGACGTCAGGACAGACCGTACCGCCCGGACCTCGCAGGAAGAAATCGACCGTATTCTCGACAAAATCCGCAAGAGCGGCTACGACAGTCTGTCGTCGGACGAGAAACAAAAACTGTTCGACCAAAGCCGGTAAGGCGATTCGTCATGTTGCGTCAACTCCGTAATTTTGTCTGTAAAGTGTTGGCGGGCGCCAATGTCGCGACCGTCCTGGTGATGCTTGCCGTCGGTTTTTCCGACCGTTTCTCACCCGAGTCCTGGCCGATGGTCTCCGGATTGGGCCTGTTTTTTCCCATCCTCCTCCTCATCAACCTGGCCTTCCTCCTTTTCTGGTTGTTCTTCAAGTTGCGCTACGCGCTGATTCCCGTCCTCGGTCTGCTGGTGTGCTACGTCCCCGTGAGGAAATATTGTCCGCTCAATCCGCCGCACAAGACAGAGGATAAGGGTCTGAAAGTATTGTCGTTCAACGTGTGGAATTTCGGTAAGGAACCCGAGACGGAGGACAGTCCCAACAAGATACTTCACTATCTGCTCAAGGAAGACGCCGACATCCTTTGCCTGCAGGAGGCCGTGCCTATAGAACTGACGAAAAAAGCACTCGAAAACGCGATGAAACCGCACTATTCTTACTTTGCGAAGGTACTCATGCCGGGCAATGATTACGTGGCGGTCTACAGCAAATTGCCGATAGTGAAGTACGAGAAAATCCGTTTTCCGTCCAAGGGAAACGTCAGTGGCGCATTCTATCTGAAGACCGCTGAGGGCGATACGGTACTCGTGGTCAACAACCATTTCGAGACCACCGGTATCTCGCGCCGCGACAGGACGCAGTTCAAGGACATGGTCAAGGGCACGCTTCCCTCCGATACGGTGCGCGAGGAGTCCAGGCGACTGATTGACCGGATTGCCGAATCCGCCGTCAAGCGCACGCCGCAGGCCGAGGCCGTGCTGGACTATATCCGCCGGCACGACCGGTATCCTGTCATCGTGTGCGGAGATTTCAACGACGGTCCGCTTTCCTACGTGCATCATCTGTTTGAGAAAGAACTGACCGACTGTTATGTCGCCGCCGGACTGGGCCCGGGATTCACCTATCACCGCTACGGATTCTACGTCAGAATAGACCACATTTTCTGTTCGTCCCACTTCCGACCGGTGGCGGCCGGGACCGATCACAGTGTCAAAACATCCGACCATTATCCCGTACATTGCCGGCTGGTGCGGTCGGAAAACCTTAAAAATTGAATAATAAACGGTTAAAATTTTCCGCAATATGAAAAAATGCGTATCTTTGCACGTCTTAAACGCAACTAAATCAATTAATAAATAAAATGCAGAACAAAGGAATTGTCATTGTAACCGCCGTCTTGCTGACGCTTGCAAGTATTTTCTATCTGTCTTTCTCCGCCGCCACAAAGTATTACGACAGTAAGGCGGCGCAGTTGAAAGACCCGATTGCACAGCAAGACTACAAGGATTCAGTCAAGTATTTGGGCGTCTATTCCTACCAGCAGTGCCTGGAAACCCAGATTGGATTGGGTTTGGACCTGAAGGGTGGTATGAACGTGATTCTTGAGATCTCCGTGCCCGACGTCGTTGAGATGCTGGCCGATCACAAGACCGATGCCGCCTTCGTCAAGTCCATGAACGAGGCCAAAAAACTGGAAGAGACCAGTCAGAGCGACTTCATCACGCTCTTCATTGACGCTTATCACAAGAACGCCCCCGGTCATAAACTGGCAGAAATCTTCGCCACCCAGCAGTTGCAGGGCAAAGTTTCTCCGCAGAGTTCCGACAAGGAAGTGGAGAAAGCGTTGCGCGCGGAGGTGCAGTCCGCCATTGACAACTCGTTCAATGTGGTCAGAACCCGTATCGACAAGTTCGGCGTGGTGCAGCCCAACATCCAGAAACTGGAAGGCCAGGAGGGCCGTATCATGGTGGAAATGCCGGGTATCCGCGAACCGGAACGTATGCGTAAACTCCTGCAGGGCAGTGCCAACCTGGAATTCTGGGAGACCTACAACGCCGAGGAAGTGACGCCTTACCTGCAGCAGTTGGACTCCCGTCTGGCTTCCGGCGCCGCCCTGTCCGACACGACGGCCGTCAAGGATACCGTCAACGCGCAGGCAGAAGCCGCCAAGACCGCTGCCGCCCAACCGAAATTCAAGTTGAACAAGCAGGAAGGCAACGCCGCAGCCGCCGCCAAGACGGCCGATTCGGAGCAGTTGGCCGCCGCCAAGAAGCAGCATCCGCTGTTGGCCGTCCTCCAGCTCACGGGCGGACAGTCCCTGAGTCTGGTAGGTTACGCCCATGTGCGTGATACCGCCGAAATCAACAAGATGATTTATTCCGACGTGGCCAAGCAAGTGTTGCCCTCCGACGTCAAACTCCTTTGGAGCGCCAAGTCGACCGACAACCCCAACAATGTTCCCGGACTGAAGAACATCTTTGAGCTCTATGCCCTGAAGGTGACGTCCTCTACGGGCCGCGCTCCGCTGGAAGGCGACGTGATTACCGACGCCAAGGACGAGTTTGACCAGTTCGGCAAACCTGTTGTCAGCATGTCGATGAACACCGAGGGTGCCCGCCGTTGGGCCCAGTTGACCAAGGCCAACATCGGCAAGGCCGTCGCCATTGTGCTGGACGGCGTGGTATACAGCGCTCCGCGCGTGAATCAGGAAATCGACGGAGGCAACTCGCAAATCAGCGGTAACTTTACGATTGAGGACACGAAAGACCTGTCCAACACGCTCAAGTCCGGCCGTATGCCGGCTCCTGCCCGTATCGTTCAGGAGGAAGTGGTAGGTCCTACGCTGGGTGCACAGTCTATCCAGCAGGGTATCAACTCCTTCATTATCGCCTTCGTGCTGCTGATGCTGTACATGATTCTGATGTACGACTTCATCCCGGGCATGATGGCCAACTGTGCGTTGCTGATCAACATCTTCTTCACGCTGGGTATTCTGACCTCGTTCCAGGCGGCATTGACCATGCCGGGTATTGCGGGTATGGTGCTTTCGCTCGGTACCGCGGTCGACGCCAACGTGCTGATTTATGAGCGTACCAAGGAGGAATTGCGCAGCGGCAAGGGCATCAAGGATGCCGTATCCGCCGGTTACAGCAATGCGTTCTCGGCCATCTTCGACTCCAACCTGACCTCATTGATTACCGGTTTCATCCTCTACTACTTCGGTACAGGACCTATCCGCGGTTTTGCTACCACCTGGATCATCGGTATTCTCGTGAGTTTCTTCACAGCCGTGTTCCTGACCCGTCTGGTCTATGAGCACCAGTTGAAGAAAGACCGTTGGCTCAACCAGACCTTCGATACCCGTTTCTCGCGCAACTTCATGCGCAACACGCACTATCCTTTCATGGATATGTTCAAGTATACCTTCGCGATTGTGGCCGTGGCCGTGGTCGTCTTCCTCATCAGTTTCCTGACGAGAGGCTTGAGCAAGAGCATCGACTTCACCGGCGGCCGCAACTATGTGGTGACGTTTGAGAAGCCCGTGGAGCCTGAGACCGTGCGCACGGCGCTCGAAGGCACCTTCAACGGCGCCAACACCAGTGCCATTGCCCTGGGTACCGACCACAAGACCATCCGCGTGTCGACCAACTACAAGATTGAGAGCAACAATCCGACGGTGGACGATGAGGCTGAGACCATGCTCTACACGGCCTTGAAGAAAGCCGGTCTGGTGAGCCAGTCAGACGTCGCCGCCTTCAAGAATCCGGACATCCGCCAGGGCGGTTCCATCATCAGCAGTACAAAAGTGGGTCCGTCTGTGGCCAAGGACATCACGCACGGTGCCATCATCAGTGTGATTCTGGCGCTGATTGCCATCTTCCTTTACATCCTGTTGCGCTTCCGCAACGTGGCCTTCTCCGTCGGTTCTACGGTGGCCCTGGCCATCGATGCCCTGGTGGTCATCGGTTTCTTCTCCCTGCTTTGGGGTATCGTTCCCTTCTCGCTTGAGATTGACCAGACTTTCATCGGCGCCATCCTGACGGTGATCGGTTACTCCATCAACGATAAAGTGGTGGTCTTCGACCGTATCCGTGAGAACTTGCGCCTGCATCCGAAACAGGACAAGAAGACGCTCTTCAACGAGAGTATCAACCAGACGCTGGCCCGTACGTTGAATACGTCAGTCTCCACGTTGATTGTGTTGCTGTGTATCTTCCTGCTCGGTGGAGCCAGCATCCGCAGTTTCTCCTTCGCCATGATTCTCGGTGTGGTGTTCGGTACCTGCTCGTCCATCTTCGTCGCAGCCCCGATTGCCTACCTCATCCTGAAGAGGAACATGAAAGAGACCGTAAAACCTGCCGTCGCTACAGCCAAGAGTTAAAGCAGCGCAGGATACAAATAAAAAGCGTGCATCTCATGATGCACGCTTTTTTTATATCCGCTAATATGGAAACAGTATCAGAAAACGATTTTTTGTTTCTTGTAGAGTTCCCGGAATTTACTGGGCGTCATGCCTTTCTCGCGCTTGAAGATGCTGTTGAAATTGCTGATGTTGTTGAATCCGCATTCGAAGGCGATGTTGACGATACTGTCTTCCGTGTCCACCAGTCGCCGGATGACATAGCCCAGGCGAATGTCGATGATGTATTCCGTGAGATTTTTCCCAGTATGGAGCTTGAAGTATCGACTGAACGAACTGGGACTCATGGCGGCGGCGTTGGCCACGTCTGAAAGCGTGATTTTCTCCTTGTAGTGTTCTTCGATATACTGTTTCACCTTCAGTGTTCGCTTGCTGTCGTCCTCGACCACGCGATTGGCAAAACTGGTGGACGCCAATTGCTTCGCATTGTCGCAAAGCGAAAGCGTGTGAAGAATTTCGATAAACTTTATCATGGCGTGAAAACGGTCGGTTTCCCGGCTTAGCGTGTCGATGTTGTGGTAGACCAGCATGATGGTTTCAGGCGGGAATTCCAGTCCCAGGCGTGCGCGTTCAAGCAATTTCGTGATGGAATCGAGCGGCAGGCGATCATAGACGGGATTTTGATATTGCCATTGAAACTGCATGGTGACTTCGCGGACGTTGGGGTAGGTGCACTCACCTTGTTCCCACACGTGTTCCAGTTCGGGACCGGTGATGAGCACCAGGTCGAGATTGCCGATGGTCTTCTGCGAGTCGCCCACGATGCGGTGCAGTCCCTTGCCGTGCATCACGAAGTTGAGTTCGAAGATATCGTGGTTGTGGAGCGGATAAGAGAACAGGGCTTTGTGTCGGTCGGCCACGTAGAGAAAGTCGCGGCCGCCCAAGGGTGCGATTTCCCGCACGACGGTTCTTTTCTTGTCTGACAGTAGGTTAGCCATATTATACGTGGTAGTTTGTGCAAAAATAAGGATTTTTCAACAGATACGGGTGAACTTTTTGTCGCGATTCTACCGATTTTTATCGCACCGGGAAGTTACGTGCTTATTGGAATAAAAAGGCCAACGCCGGTGCAGGCGGATTCCTGTTCCGCTTGTACCGGCGCCAGTCATGATGGGGAATCATTCATTCCACAACGAATCGCCTCCGCCGTCGGAATTATCGTCCCATAAGTCTCCGGGTTTGGCGTCAATGATGTCGCCTCCCCAAGGATCCGGGTCAGTGGTGCCGCCGCCAACTTCGCCGCCACCTGTGTCGGTGGATACGATTTCGTCTACCTTGCTTACGGCGATGCAGGTCAACGGTGACATCCTAATGATGTCGACAGCGGGAATAATATATGATGTTTTCATGGCTTGAATCAGGGTTTGAGGTATTTCTTTCCGTTGATGATGTAGATACCGCGCTGGAGCGATGATGTGTCGGCGGCGACACGCCGGCCTTGCAGGTCGTAAATGCCGGCCGTACCGGTTGACGTCCTGTCTGTCTCCAATTCGCGGATGCCTGTGCTTTGGGATTCCTCTTCATCGTCAAAGACGGCCTTGGCCGTGTTGTCATCATCTGATGAGTTGGCGTTGAGCTTTCTCAGGTCGTCAGTAAGTGATACGTAGGCCAGTCCGAGCACAATGTTGCGTTCCTTCAATGAGGGATAGATTTTTCCCTGATAGAAATAATAGGAATAGAGTGGCATGGGCATCCGGTCTGACACCTCGCCGATCGTTTCCAGGTTGCCGCTGTCATCGGTGTAGTAGTTCAGCACCGGTGCGGTGGACGTAAAACTCATATAATTGGTCAGAGTGCCGTCATCAGATGTCTTGCTCAGGATGTTTTGGATGCGTTCCTGCTGGGCTTTGCCGTCGGAATAAGCCTCGTTGTCGTAGTCTACATACTCAAACTCTGACGATTTGAACGTGTAGGAGAAATAGTCTCTTACGGAAGCGGTCACCGGAATGCGGTAGGTCTTGCCGTCTGCGGGTTGCTTGTCGCTGCCCACCTTTATCACATAGGGACAGTTGGCGTGGAAGTCGTGGTCGGCGTAGTCGTCGATTTTCTTGAAATAGAATACGATTTTGTTGTGCGACGTGTTGTCGCTTTCAGAATATTTCACCTTGGCCGTGGGGTCCAGGCGCCTTATCTCCTCGCCGAAGACGTCAGTGGCCGTAGCGTTGGAGAGTTCGTAAGGCAGACTCACGGGTTTGAAGTAGTCGGTGCTGAACTCGCGCTCGTAGAGGGCAAGACCTTTGACAAGCGATGCCACGGGCGCATGCAACAGCAGTACCTCTGTGATGCTTGTGCCATTCTCGGCCACTATCTTCATGCCGTAATCCTTCAGGCGGTTGATCATGCCACTCATGCCCGCGCCCGTTGCAGGTTTTTCGTCTTCTTCCCATTTCGAGAGGTAATCGGAGAGCGGGAAGTCGTAAATGCCCTCATCATTCAGATAGGCCCTGCGGGAGTAGCGCTCCCCGTCGTCGTAGTTGACAATCCAGGAAATCGACTCGTCCTGCGGGTCAACCACTTTCACGGCACCCGAACCCGTACCTTTCAGACGGACAATATAGTTGGCCGTGAGTGTTCCTGCGTTTTTGAGCACCGAGGCGTCCACTTTGCCGTCTTCGGGTGTGGCCGTCGCTACGGCTGTCGACTCGTCGATGGCGGGCCATTGCTCAATGGCGTTTTCGGCGTTACGGATGGCATAGACACCCTTGATGGTATGGTTGTAACCGCCAATGTAGAGCGCGTTGCCGCCAAGAGCCGATTTCAGACCGTTCTCGTCTGAGCCGACAGGAATGTCATAGTATACCCAACCCTTGATGGTAAACTTGTCGGAACCTTGGATGAGGGCGTCGTCGTTGTCGTTCTTTATCTTCAGGCAGGCAAAAGCGTCGTAGCCCGTGCCGGCCACAATGACGCGGATGGCGTCAGCCTGGGTCAGGCTCTCGATTTTGTCGTAAGCGATGCTCACGCCGTTGGTGGCCACGTCCCACGTCTCCACTTTTGCTTCCCCGGCCAATTTGGTGAAATCAAGCCAGTCGCCGTTGTCATCGATCAGGTAAGGTTTGATGTCATCGCTGACGTCCGCGTAAGGGTCAGTGGGCGCGATGTAGGTAATCTTGTTCCAGTTGAGGTATTTTCCCTGTACCGACAGACCGCTTTTGCTAATCTGACTGACATAGTCGGCCGTCAACTCAATGGTGTATTTATCGTCCTTGAAATTCCAGTTGGTGTAGAAGGCGGCGTCATCGCTGGTGTTTGAACCGAAGATTTTCAACTGGGATGAACCGTCAGAGTTGTAATAGTTGATGGAGATCACGATTTGTCCGCCCTCGGCCAGTGTGACGCCTTTTGTGGAGAAAGCATCGGCCGTGAGGAGCATGGTGTAATTCCAATCGCCGGTGTTGAAGTAATAGGAATCGCCCGACGACTCGAAACCGCCACTCTTGTCTCCATTGGAGTTGTAGATGTAGTCAGTGGCTCCGTCCGTGCCTTCCCAGATGACGGTCTCGGTCTGGCTGTGTGCTTGTGCGGCGCCGATGAATGCCAACGCCAACAGACAGAATATCTTTTTCATGTGTTTAATTTTTTAACGAATACTGATTTTCTTGGTCTTTCCGCCTTGACGGATGATGTAGAGTCCCCGGCCGGTGGCCTTGTCCACCCGTTTGCCGTCGATGGTATAAATCTCGTAGGAGACAGAGAAGTCGATGTTGTCAGTCCGGACCGTCTGCAGTCCTGTAGTCACCTGATGGAGCACTTTCACGCAAGTCACCGTCAGGCCCTGTCCTTGTATCAGCATACTCTTCTGCAGACCGTCGATGGCTTCCTGCGTCAGGATAAACTCTACCGACGAACCGCTCAGGCCGTACTGCTGGAAGAACTCCTGCCAGGGCGAGAGACTGGCCACCTTGATGCCGGGACTGGCGTCGCCCGAGAGCGTCGTGAAGTCGATGTGCAGCGTGTCGCCGGGCGAAGCGTTGCCCAGTTGACTGGCATCGATGGTGAAACCGGTGCCCCAGTCGGCGTCTTGCGAACCGCTCCACAGTACGGTCGTACCCGTAGCCGGCGTCTTGGTATCGCTGCTGCCGCTGTCGTCGCCCTTGTCATCGTCATCATCGTCTTGGTCCGTCGTGTCGTCGGTCTTCAGACCGCCCTTGCCGCCGTATACCGAACAAATTTCAGCCGTTTCCTGAATACCGTTGCTGCCGAGGATGATTTTCTCGCCGTTGGTCTTCATGTCGCTGTCGTCATAACCGCCGAACATGTCGAGGGCCTGCGTATCACTGCTGTTGCCGGTCCAGGACCAACCGATGTAGCCTACGCGTTTTTCCTTGGTATAATCCAAAATGGTCTGATAGGCCACTTCGTTGCCTTTGTGCTCGTAGCCGAACTCGCCAATCACGAGGGGTACGCCGACGGTGAGCGCCTTGTCGATGTTTTCCTTTACCGTGGTTTCGTCCTTGCCGGCCCAATCGTACATGTGGATGGAGAACATGGTGTTCTTTTGATCATCCGCGGCCACCACTTCGGCGCCCCGTTCCCAGATGGCCGACGGTCCCTGTCCGTAACCCGCGCAGTCGATCATCAGTGTGTTGGTGATACCGGCGTCGCGAATGGTCTTTACGGCCGTCTGATAACCTTGCGACCACACGTCGTTCTTGTCGTGGTCGGCCACCCATTCGTTGGCGATGTTCACGATGGTGCTCCATTCGTGTCCTTTCAGCGTGGAGGCGATGCTGGCCCAATAGTCGGCCGCCCGCTGAATGGCGTCGAGCGAATTGTCGCCCAACTCGTCGTGCACGACCAGGACACAAATCAGTTTGTTGTTTTCACAGAGTTGGATGAGATTGGCCACCGTTGAGGCTGCCGTCACGCCGCCGCAATAACTCAGGTGCCCGTCGGAAATACTGATGCGCAAGCAGTTCATCCCCTGGCGGGCGGCTGCCGGAATCACGGTGGATTCGTTGCCCCGCTGCCATGCCCAGGAATAGTTGGCGCCGCGCATGACAAACTCTTTGCCGTTGGCGTCCATCAGTTTGGTGCCGCTGACATAAAAGCCGTCAGCCGCATTGGCACCGCACAGCATCGTCATGCAGCATACGAAGAGTAATAATAGTTTTTTCATCAGATAGGATTTTAGTTAAGATACAGTCAATATTGATGATGCAAAGGTAATGAATTGTCCTGCCGCAAGGTAATGCTATCTTTGCAGATGGTTGCGGAATTGCACCAAATCGCCACAAGGTTGTGGTTTTTTGCCCGCCGAAAGAATAACCGGCATCATGCCCTTTGCGCGCGCGTATATAATAATAAGGTGGCGGAAAACAAGTTGGGAAAATTCAATATCATCACGCTAAAATAACATTATCTGAATCGTTCGACTTGCGCTAACTTTGCACACAGAACAATTTATTAACTTCAACTTAATATTCTGATTATGAAAAAAATGTTCCTTTTGCTGTTCGCTTGCCTGTTTTCTGTCAACATGCTGGCGACTGATTACAACAAAGTAAACGTGTGGAGCGGTTCACAGACGCTCTCATGGACTACTGACGGTTGGATTACACTGGCCGGTTCTAAGTTTAGCGACGCTCAGGCAGGTGACCAACTGGTCTTTACCGTGACGGCTACCGGCAGCAATCCGCAACTCCAAATCAACAACAAGAACTGGAAATCGATTACGGCCAATCAATGTGAGGACGTGAGTGGCAGCAGTCTTACCCTCACCCTAACGGCCGACCAGGTGACGGCTTGCCAGGAAGGTCTTTATATTAAAGGTGACGGCGTCACCGTGACATCCGTCGACCTGATGCAACAGAGCGCCGTGACGCAATATGCGTCCACCGTCATTTGGACGGGAAGCGAAGAACTGGGCAACTGGACCGGTACCATCACCATCGACGCCTCCAAGTTTGCCACGGCCAAGGCCGGTGACAAGGTGAAGTTTGTCTTCACCGACGCCGCATCGGGCGCACAGATCCAAATCAATGAGGCCGATCCTTGGACGACCGTCATTGAATACGACAACATCGTGGATGGAGAATACGAACTGATTCTGACCGACGAGACGGTAGCCCTGTTCAAGGCAGGCGGCATGGCCATCAAGGGACATGACGCCACACTGACCGAAGTCGACTTGCTCGTTTCCGGTACGGCCGGTGACGACGGAACGGTGGATACCGGACTCTATGAGGTGGAAATCGACTGCGGTCTGCCGTTCACCTTTGCCGACGGTTGGGAGAACACTTACTTCAAGATTCCCGCATCCGTGTTTACCGATGCGCAAGTGGGCGACTACCTCCGTTTCTCGTTGTCCGACTTAGGCAAGACGCCGCAACTCCAGATCAATGACACCAACTGGAAATCGATCACGGCAAAGAGTCAGGTAGACGTTTCGGGCGACACTTACACATTGGAGATTACCGACGAGGAGATGCTCGCCAAGATGAAGAACGGCCTCTACATCAAGGGCAACGCCGTAACGGTGACGGCCGCTACGCTGCTTACTCATACCAAACCGGCCACTTATGACGAGGGCACCGTCATCCTGGAAGGCGACTACGACTTGGGCAGTTGGTCGCAGGATGTCTTTATTCCCGCTGAGAAATTCGCCAATGCCAAAGAAGGCGACAAGGTGGTCATCTATTTCGAGGATGTTCAGACCGGCGCCCAGATTCAGGTAGCCGCCAGCGACGTGGACGAAGCCGGCACATGGCGCGAGTTCGTGTCTTACGATGATGTGGCAGGCAGCACCTATTCTTACACCATTCAGGGCGACTGCACCGCCAAGGGTGTATCCACCAACGACTTGGCCGCTTTCCAGAAGAACGGCATGGGACTGAAGGGACAGAAAGCCCACATCGTCAAGGTAGTGCTCTATTCGCTCCAGACCACGGGCATCAATACCGTGACGGCCGACAAAGCATCCTTCGACATGGATGCTCCGTGTGAGTTTTTTTCCATCAACGGCATGCGTGTCAACGAGATGAAAGCAGGAAACATCTATATTCTCCGCCAGGGTGGAAAGACTATCAAGGTAAGAAAGTGAAACAAACAACAAGTTATGGATAGTTTTTTATAGATGAAAGCTGGCGCGCGTCGTGAGACGCGCGCTTTTTTGTAAGTATTTTTCAAATCCGCCAAAAAGCGGTTGCCATGAGAAATTCCGCTTTTTTATGCGGGTTCTTTATTAGACTTAACCCGCTGATATACAGTATTATCCGCAAAATCTGCCTCCATCGTCAGGTGATTTCATAGAAACGGCAGAGTAATTTAACTTAAATTACTGAGTAAAACAACTTAAATTACTCAGTAAAACAACTTAAATTACTCAGTAAAACAAGTTAAATTACTTTGCGGAAAAATAGTGTAAAGATTTTTTGTTAATTGAAAGAGGAACGTGTAACGAGAATGCTTATGACGTTAATATCATCTCTCTCTCCACGTTACACGCTCCATGTTCCACTCTCCACGCTAATAACGCGAAAACGCCCGGCATCCGCCGGGCGTTTTCGTGCTATCGCTCCACGTTACACGTTTCACGCTTTAAAGTCTTTCTTGCAAATAGGAAGTGAAGCGCTCCAGGACGTCGAGCATTTCTTTGGGAAGGCGGTCGCACGCCATTTCGACCATTTCTTCGGGCACTTCGTAGTAGGCTTCGGCGATGGCGCCGGCGATGTCGGCCTTGGTGTCGGTGTCGCCGTCGGCCATGACGGCCAGTCGGACGGTCTCTTCAAAACTTTCCGCATCCAGAAAACAGCGGATGGCCCAAGGCACCGTCTCCTGGCAGGAACCGTCGAAATGGCCTTCGCTGCCGATTTTGAGAATGTCTTTCATGGGCGGTATCTCGTAGCCGAAACTCTTCTTGACGGCCTTTTCCACCTCGCTTTTGGTGATGCGGCAGGTGCGGAGCCAGTAGATGAGGGCAGCCACGCACTGGGCTCCCTTGATGCCTTCGGGATGATTGTGGCTCACTTCGGCCGACTTCCGGGCCTCTTCCAGTACCTGACGGTAGTCGTTGAAGAGCCAGCCCACGGCACTGACGCGCATGGCGGAACCGTTGCCGAACGAGTTGTTGGGCTCGGGATTGGGTGTATTGATCCAGTGATAGAAGCGCGTGCCGTAGCCGCCCTCAGGGTCGGGATACTTGCGGCACCACTCCAGCAGCGCGGTCTTGTAGTCTTTTCCGCTCAGGATGGCGTCGGCCACGGCAATGGTACAGATGGTGTCGTCCGTAAACGTGCACTCGGAGTCGTCGGTAAAAAACTGGAAACCCTGTGGGGGAGGGGCGCCAAACTCAAAACGGGCGCCTACTATGTCTCCGATAATCGCTCCAATCATAGGGCTATGGGGGTTAGAAGGGTTAGTATATGACGGTGATTCCGGCAGACCGGAAGTGTAGTCCCACCGAGAATCGAACTCGGATCTAATCTTTAGGAGAGACTTGTTCTATCCATTGAACTATGGGACCCCGTGGCGTTCTGTGGCCGGATAAGCCGGCACAGCGTCCGGTTCGACTGCAAAGGTAATAAAAAAAGTCTGACAAGAAAACTTGCCAGACCTTTTTTATGCCTATTGAGGATTAATTGCGGGCTGCCTCGAAGAGAGCCGTTACGATTTCGTCCTCATACCAGGTGAGCGTGGTGCGGTCGAAGAGGCCCATCCACCAGAGACCGGAAGTGCCGTTGGCGCGAATCTTCGACATCGTGTAGGTGGCATACTTGATACGCTCCGTCATCGACTTGTCTTCGTCGATGGCGCCGAACTCGCCGAAGAAGAACGGAATACCCAGGTCGTCGTAGCGTTTGGCCACGCGGCTGACGACGGCATCCACTTCGGCCTGTGCGTCGGAATCGAAGACAGACACGTTGTAATCGCCTGCGTCATTACAGAAGTTGTACGGGTCGTAGGAGTGCACCGAACCGAGGATATGGCTCGGATGAATGTCCGTAGGAGGGTCCCAACCGTCCATCTTGGCCTGTGAATTGCCCGCGCTGTAGGGGTTGCAGACCAGGTTGCGGTACTCGTTGTTGCCGCCCGTGGCACGCACGGCGTCCACGAAGTCCTGTTCGAGCAGGTTGACCGCGGTGTAGGCAGAGGCGTCGTTGGGGTCGGTCCAGGAGTAGTTTTCATCCAGAATCTCGTTGAACGCCTCAAAGAGGAGTTTGTCATTGTAGTCGCGGAAGCGGGTGGCAATCTGTGTCCAGAGGTACTTGTAGCGCGGAGAGATGGCGTCATACTGGTCCATGTCGGCCACAATCCAGGCGATGGAGTCGGTGCGCGTGCCCTTGTCGCCGGAGTCGTGCATCACGTTCAGGATGCAATAGCAACCGGCATTGAGGACGTAGTTGACCACTTCTTCCACGCGGTCCATCCAGGCGGCGTTCACATTGCCGTCGCCGTCCATGTGCGGGAACCAGGTCACCGGTACGCGGATGGCGTTGAATCCCTTGGCGGCGATGGAGTCGATCATCTCCTGTGTGGTGACGGGCTGGCCCCATGCGGTCTCCCAGTCGTAGACGGTCTTGGGATTAAACCAGGACTTGCTCTGTGTCAGGTCGTGGCTGGAATCGAGCGTATTGCCGAGGTTGTAACCCAAAACGAGGTTCTCCACGAAGGAATAGGCGCTCTCAAACGGGTCGCCCGGGTCGAGTGCGGCACCGTTTTGCGTGATGGTCACCACCTTGGTGAGGTTGCCAGCCTTGATGGTGAGTTGGGTGGAACGTGTCTCACCCGAGTTCTTTGTCACGGACACGCGGGTGTAAGACCACTTGTCGGAATAGCCGTAACCGGCGTGATTGGAAAGTGTCACCCATGACGTGTCGGCCACTTCAGCCGTCCAGTCGCCATCGGAATTGATGCCGATGATGTAGGAATTGGCCGGAATCTGGAAGGTCAGGGCGTCAATGATGACGCTGTCCTTGTAGGCTTCCAGTACGCTGGCGCTTCCACTGCCCCCGCCGTCGCTGTCGTGACAGCTCTGAAAACTCAGAGCCGTCACCGCCAACAGGAGGAATGTCATTATCTTTTTCATCTTCATAGTCGTTGTTTATTTGTTGTAATACAGACGAATGTTATCGAAATAGACCCAAACACTACCCTTCGTCGTGGACTGGTTGATGGACTGCAGACGAATCTGGTTGATACCGCCCTCGTACACATCCTTGTAGGTGAGGCCTTTGTACATGCCGAAACTGCTCAACGGAACGACGTGGCGATACCACTTGCCCTTGTAAGCGTTGCCGTCGATGTCGGCCAGGACTTTCACCGGATGCTCAAACGTACCGGCATCGTAATCGAGCCATGCGAAGTTGTCGTACTGGTTGCTGTTCTCAACGGGGTCTTCCGCGTTCTTCTGGATGAAGTAACGGATGTAGCCGCCGAAGGTCTCCAGACCGGTCTCTTCGTCTACGGCATTGTAGTCGCAGTTGTTGTCGTACACTTCCACGGCCAGGTAGACGTCGTCGGTGGACGCGTCGGCCGGAATCACGTCGTAACCCGGAAGGACGAACGGGTCGTAACCGCCGTTGTTCCAAGAGTTGCGGAAGTAGATCATCGTACCCCACCACTGTTGCGACTCTGTAACCTTGATGCGGGCCACCTTGCCGTCGCTTGTGTAAGGAGCGGATTTTCCGGACGGAGTGATGTAATTGGCATTCGGACTCCAAGCGTTGTCGATACCGCGGTCTTCGAAGTCGACCATCAGGAAATCATAGTTGAAGAAGTTGTCGAAAGTGGCCGTACCGCCAGGCGTGGTCAGTGTCAGTGTGGTGCCGCTGCCTTGCGTGGGTTTGGTGTTGAAGACGAAGGTCAGCGACTGTTCGGTATCGTCCACCGTGATGTCGTCGCTGGAGATGGTCACGTCACCGTACTTGATGCTTTCCAATTGGACGAACTCGGTACCCGTAATGGTGACGGTCTCGCCGATTTCGGGGAATTCGCTGCTGACGGCCGTGATGGTCGGTACGCCCGGTACGGAATAGAACGGTGTATAGGTGGTTCCGGCCGAGGTGACGATGACAAGCGTACCGGTCTCGAACGGCAATTCGGGAATCACCATGCCCACCTTGGAGGTGTCGGCGCTGCTTGTCTGTTCGTTGAGCCAGTAATCGGTCACGTCCACTTGCGTGCCGCCGATTTCCTCTCCGCTTTCCAGTTCAGCGATTTCATCGGTCGTCATACTGGTGAAGTAGACGCGCTCGATGTCCACCAGGTTGAAACCGTAGACCGTCATCGTGTCGCCGGTCTCGCGCGGATAGGCTGCCTGCGTGCGGATGATGGTCGGCGCGCCGGTGATGACCTTGAAGGAATAGGTGGCCGTACCGTGAGAAGTCACCACGCGGATTTCATCGCTCAGGTCGCTGTTGTAGGCGGAGAGCAGAAAACCGTCGTCGGTGGAGGGAATGGTGACGATGACGCTGTGGTCGGTATTCATCGTCGAGTTGAAAGAGACCAACTGATCGTTGATGTACACTTCCAGGACTCCGCTCAGATTCTCTCCGATGATGGCGATGATTTGTCCCGGACTTGCCTTGGTAAACAGGGAGTCGGCCAAATCAGGGTCGCAAGAGCGTACACCGGTAATCACAGGCGTGCCCGAACCGGAGGAATCACTGTCGCTGCATGATGCGAGTCCGCATCCGGCCAGAAGCAGGAAGGCGAATGCCCACATCATCATTTTTATATTCTTCTTTTTCATATTCTTCAGCATTTATAATAAGGTGTAATGCGTTATTCGTCGTCACTGAAGTCGTAAGCCACAGGATCCTCATTGAAGTAATGGTTCTGCAGCACGTCCGATTCAGGATAAGGCATGAAGATATTGGTCTCGCTCAGGACGATGGGCACCAGGTTGGTGTTGGCGCGAATCAGCGAGTCCACGTTGTAGGTGTAGCCTTGTGCCTTGGTCTGCACCACCGTGTTGTCGTCGGTGGATGCGGCCAGGTGGTCGTTCCAGTAGCAATGGCCTTGCGGGTCTTGGAAGTACCAGCAGTTGGTGCCGTTGTTCAGATAGGCGCGGTAACTGATGGTGCCGTCGCCGTTCATGTAGACGTCGCCCTCGCGCATCTCAAAGGCACGATACTGTTTGTTGTTGAAGAAGTCGAGCATGTACTGCGGTTTCCAGCGATACCAGGTCACCATGTCAAACCAGTTGCAGTATTCCATGCAGAACTCGATGCGGCGCTCACGGATGAGACGGGCGAAATCATACGATTTCAATGCCTTGACGCCGGCACGCTCGCGGACGGCGTTGATGGCGGCCAGACCTTCTGCGTCGGTGCAGGTGGAATTGTTGCCCAGGATGGCCTCAGCCTTGATGAGATACACGTCGGCCAGACGCTGGATGTAGGTGTTGAGCGGAGAAGCCATCATGGCCAGGTGACCGCCGGCGTCGGCCTTCGTACCGAGCACGCCTTTCTTGTTCTGCATCCACTGGTGGTCGTAGGTGTAACCGCCGTCGGCCTGCATGATGTAACTGTAGTAGCGGCCGGGCGTGAAGAACGTACCGCGGATGCGCGACGTGTCTGTGGGTTCCTCGTTGTAGTAGTTGATCATGTCCACGGAGGCAATCAGACTGCCGCCCCATACGGACACGTCGGTCACTTCAGAGAAGGCCAGGTCAGAGTAAAGACAGTTGATGGAGCCCCATCCGTCGGACGTACCTAAGTTGGCATCGGCCCAGCGCATGGCCAGCAGTGTCTCGGAATTGTCGTTGTTCTGTGCCTTGAACAGGTCTTCATAATCGGGCATCAGCGAGTAGAGTCCGCAGTTGATGACCTCGTCGCACAGACTGATGACCTCCTGCAGCGTACTTTCGTCGCGCGTGGTCTTGTTCCAACCGCTTTGGGCGAGCAGCGCCTTGGCCAGCATGGCCTTGGCGGCATACTTGGACGGATGGTAGTCTACGATTTTGTCGCGCATCAGACTGGCGGCCTTGCGGAAGTCGCGGATGACAAACTTGAGTACGTCCTCCTCGGTGTTGAGCGGTTGGACGGGATTGTCAATCATCAGCGTGTTGTCCTCAAAGAGGATGTTGGCGCCCCAACCGCGCAACAGATAGAAGTAGGCGGCGCCGCGCATGAGGTAACACTCGCCGATGGCTTGGTTTTTCACCTCTTCCGTCACGTCGTCGGTGCAATAGTTCTGCAGGTTGTAGAGCGTGGCGTTGGACATGGTCACCACGTTATAGAGCGACGACCAGGCCAAAGACATATCTTCCGTCAGGGAAGTAATCTGGAAGCGCGCGAATTCGGCGCTCACATAAGGGTTCCACGCATCGTTGGCACGGTAGGAGCCCATACCCACGATGGCACGGCGGTTGAAGTCAAACCAGGCGCGGTTGTAAAGCGGTTCCACGCCGGCCATGACCAGATCATCGGAGGAGTAGAACGTCTCCGAGGTGTAATTGCCCGAGGGGACGGTCTCCAGGAAATCCTTGCCGCAACCGGTCAGCAGCAGGAGACCGGTGAAGGCGACCACCATATTATATATAATACACTTTTTCATATTTCAAAATAGGTTTAGATTAGAATCTTACTTTCAGACCGAAGTTGTAAATCCGCTGGGAAGGATAACGGTAGTTGTCGATACCCTGCAGGATGACGCTCTGTCCCTGTGCGCCGATTTCCGGATCGTAACCGTCATAACCGGTGATGGTGAAGAGATTCTGAATGTTGGCATACACCTGTACCCAGTCGAGCTTGATGGGATTGAGCCATTTCTTCGGCAAGTTCCAGGCGAAGGAGAGCGATTTCAGACGGATGTAGGAACCGTCTTCCACAAACCTGTTGCTGATACGGTTGTTGTCGTTCATGCTGCCGCCGCTGACGTAGATGCGCGGATAGGAGCAAGTGCCGGCGTTGGAGACATAGACGTTGGAGATGTCGAGTGCGCTGCCGCTCTCGTCGTACAGACTGACGACGGCGTAATTGGTGGCGTCCTTCATCAGGTTGCTCCACTTGGAGAAGTCGGAGTGGTTCTGGCGCACGAGGTTGTAGACGTCGTTGCCCACACTTCCGTTGAGGAAGAACGTCAGTTCGAAGTTCTTGTAGGTAATCGTGTTGTTGATACCGAAGGTGAAGTCGGGGTTCGGGTCGCCGATATACTGGCGGTCGGCTTCCGTAATCTTGCCGTCACCGTTGACATCCTCGTAGATGTAATCACCTACCCAGATGCTGCTCTTGGAAATTTCATACAGATTACCGTCGGAATCCACCGGGCGGGCCACCGGAATGCGGTCGCCGTTCTGGTCGATCATAAACTCGCCCAACTGGTTTTTCTGGTAGAAGTCGTCCTCGCAGGTGAACATGCCGATGACCTTGTAGCCGTAGAAGCGTCCGACGGGACCGCCGATTTCAGACAGCGTGTAGGTGTTGCTGCCGATGGTGCCGGTGATGTTGCCGCTCTCAGAGTTGAGCGCCGTCAGTTCGTTGCGGTTGACGGACAAGGTAATGCCCGTGCGCCACTGCCAGTCGGCCTTCATGATGTTGACCGTATTGAGCGTGAATTCAATACCCTTGTTGCGGATGGCGCCGGCGTTGACCCACGGAGCGCTCATACCCATCCAGTCGTTGTTGATGACATAAGAGGGAAGAGCCGACTGCATGAGCAGGTTGTCGGTGTTCTTCAGGTAGGTGTCCACGATGAATTCAATGCGGTTGTTGAGGATATTCAAGTCCAGACCGAGGTTCCATGCCTTCGTGCGCTCCCATTTCAGGTCGGGATTGGCGAAGTTGCCGGGATAATAGCCCGTACCCCAGGCCGTCGGCGTGTTGGACATCGTAGCGCCGTAGGCGTAGCTGCCGGCACTCTGGTTACCGACGAGACCCCAACCGAGACGCAATTTCATGTTGTCCACCCACTTGACGTCCTTCATGAACGCCTCATTACTGATACGCCAGGCGAAGGCGGCGGAGGGGAACCAGCCCCAACGGTTGTTCTCACCGAAACTGGAAGAACCGTCCGCACGCAGCGTTGCGGTAAAGAGGTAGCGGTCGAGGATGTTGTAATTCAGACGGCCGTAGTAAGACTCGATGGCCCAAGGCGTACCGTCGTCGCCGGAGTTGGTGGCCGTAGAGGAGTCACCCACGTTCAGACTGTGGATGGCGTCGGAATAATAACCCTTGCGGGATGCCGACAAACTGGACCATTTGCCCCACTGTGCCTCATGACCGGCCATGATCTGGAAGTGATGTCCCTTCCACGGGTCGAAGTCGTAAGTGGCATATTGCTTGAAAGAGTTGTAAACGTTTTTCGTACTTCCGCGGGTGGAGATGGATTCCACGATGTTGTTGCCGTACTCGTAAGCCGGCTGGAAGTAATACGTGTTGCCCCAGGAGCGGCTGCCGCCGTATTCGATACGGATGTTCAGGCCCTTGAGCGGTTTGATGTTGGCGTAGAGGTTGTAGTCGAGTTGGGCATTCTTCCTGTTGTTCTCTCTCATCTGCGCCTCAAAGAGCGGGTTGGAATAATAGGTGGCGAAGTCGTTGGTCTGCACGAAACCGTAGGTGCCGTCAGGATTCTTGGGCGCCACGTCGGGGAACTGGTAGAGTGCCGTCTGGATAACGTTCGACTCGTCGAAGGTAATCACCTGTTTGGTGTTGGCGAAATAACCGTTCATACCCACCGACAACCACTTCGTGATTTCCGTATCGAAGTTGGCACGGAACGAGGCACGGTTGAAGGAAGAACCGATACCGATACCGTCCTGGTCGAGATAACCGCCGGAAAGCGAGTAGTGCATCGTCTTCGAACCGCCGCTCACGTTGAGTTGGTGGTTGTGCATGAAGGCCGTCTGGAAGAGTACGTCCTGCCAGTCGGTACCGTCGGTAAGCAAGGAAGTGTCCTTATAGTCCTCGCGGACACCCCAACCGAGGATGCTCGCACGCGTGTTGTAGAAAGAAGCATATTCTTTCAGGTTCATCATGTTGAGCGTCTTGGGGAGCTGCTGCCAACCGAAGTAGCCTTCATACTGCACCTGAGCCTTGCCTTCCTGGCCGCGCTTGGTGGTGATCAGCACCACACCGTTGCTGGCCCGCGAACCGTAAATGGCGGTGGCGGAAGCGTCTTTGAGCACTTCGATGTTGGTAATGTCAGACGGGTTGATGGAACTCATCACACTCGTGTTGTCCGAAGTCTGTCCCGACATGGCGATACCGTCCACCACATAGAGCGGTTCGTTGCCGCTCAGTGAGTTGATACCGCGGATTTGAACGGAGATACCGCCACCGGGCGCACCGGAGTTTTGCGTCACGGCCACACCGGCGATACGGCCTTGCATGGCCTGTTCGATGGAGGTGTTGACACCTTGTTTGATGGCTTTCTCGTCGATGGACGATACCGAACCGGTCAAGTCGGAACGTTTCATGACACCGTAACCCACGACCACCACCTGGTCGAGCGTCTGGGAGTCTTCCGACAACTGGATGTTCATCGTTCCGCCCTTGGTGATTTTCTGCGTCAGGGTAGTGTAACCGATGTACGAAAACTCCAACGTCTGACCTTTGCTGGCCGCGATGGAATACTCGCCCATGGCATTGGTCACGGTGGCGACGGTCGTGCCCTTGACTTTGACGGTGGCGCCGATGATTTCCTCACCCGTATTGGCATCCGTGACAACACCTGTCACGGTGACCTGAGCGAAGAGCGTCAGCGGCAACATCGCCAATAAAAGTGCGAGACATCTGCCGAAAGCACAGGCTCGCTTGGCATTGGTTTTGTTGTGATTCATAAATGAACAGTTTATATTAGATTATTGAAATTTCCTTATGTTATCAGGTTTTCTATGTCGGTAGAACATTGCAAATATAGTTATTTGGTCAAAAGAAAACAAAAAAAATCCCTCTTTTTTGCGGAAAAGAGGGAAAAAGTATCAATTTTGGTCAATATTCTATAACGTGGAGCGCTCCACGTTATCCCACAATACTGCCGGGCGCGACGCCTTGCAGCGTCGTCGTGACCCTCAGACTGCCGTCCCGGTCCACGGCCGAGAGAATCATTCCCTGGCTCTCGATGCCCATCATCTTGCGGGGCGCGAAGTTGGCCACGAAGAGCACGTCCTTGCCCGTGAGTTCTTCCGGACTGTAATACTTGGCGATACCGCTCAGGATAATGCGGTCCTTGCCGCTGCCGTCGTCGATGGTAAACTTGAGGAGTTTGTTGGATTTCTCCACTTTCTCGCACCGTCTGACGTGTCCCACGCGGATGTCGAGTTTCTCAAAGTCCTCGAAGGCGACGGTGTCTTTCACCGGTTCCGCCGTCTGTGCGGCCGCCTCGTTGGCCTTCTTCGTCGCCGCGAGTTTGTCGAGCTGGCGCTGAATGGCGTCATCCTCAATTTTCTCAAAGAGCAATTCCGGCTGTGCGAGTTGGTGTCCGGCCTTCAGGATGTCCGTGTCGCCCAACTGATTCCACTCGAATTCCTCTACGGCCAGCATCCGGCGCAACCGCTTGCTGCTGAACGGCAGGAACGGTTCGAAGGCAATGGCGAGGTTGGCCACCAGTTGCAAGGAGATGTTCAGGATGGTCTTCACCCGCTGGGGGTCGGTCTTCCACACCTTCCAGGGCTCGCACTCCGTGATGTAGCGGTTGCCGATACGGGCCAGATTCATGGCGGCAAACTGTGCCTCGCGGAACTTAAACTGTTCCAGCAGGCTCTCCACCTCCTCTTTCACGCCGGTGAATTCGGCAATGGCGCGCTGGTCGGCCTCCTGCAATTCGCCTGCCTCAGGCACGCGTCCGTCGAAATACTTTTTGGTCAGTTGCAGCGCCCTGTTGACAAAGTTGCCGTAAATGGCCACGAGTTCGTTGTTGTTGCGGTCCTGGAAATCCTTCCAGGTGAAGTTGTTGTCCTTGGTCTCTGGCGCGTTGGCCGTCAGCACGTAGCGCAACACGTCCTGTTTGCCGGGGAAATCCTCCAGGTATTCGTGCAACCAGACAGCCCAGTTGCGCGACGTCGAGATCTTGTCGTTCTCCAAATTGAGGAATTCGTTGGCCGGCACGTTGTCGGGCATGATGTAACCGCCGTGCGCCTTCATCATGACGGGGAAGATAATGCAGTGGAACACGATGTTGTCCTTGCCGATAAAATGGACCAGACGCGTGTCCTCGTCTTTCCACCACTGTTCCCACGGCCCCCATTTCTCAGGATTGCCGTCACACAGTTCCTTGGTATTGGAAATGTATCCGATGGGCGCGTCAAACCAGACATAGAGCACTTTGCCCTCCGCGCCTTCCACCGGTACGGGAATACCCCAGTTCAAATCGCGCGTCATGGCCCGCGGCTGCAAGTCCATGTCGAGCCAGCTCTTGCACTGTCCGTACACGTTGGGGCGCCATTCCTTATGGCCTTCCAGAATCCATTGCTTCAACCAGTCCTGGTATTCGTTGAGCGGCAGGTACCAGTTCTTGGTCTCTTTGAGGACGGGTTCCGACCCGCTGATCGTGGAATGCGGATGAATGAGTTCGGTGGGAGAGAGGTCGTGACCGCATTTCTCACACTGGTCGCCGTAGGCGCCTTCGTTGTGGCAATACGGACACTCGCCCGTGATGTAGCGGTCGGCCAGAAACTGTTTGGCCTCCTCGTCGTAATACTGGCGCGAAGTCTCCTCCGTCAGTTTGCCCTCATCATAGAGTTTGCGGAAAAAGTCGCTGGCCAACTGATGGTGCGTGCGGGATGTGGTGCGGGAATAAACGTCGAAGGAAATGCCGAAATCCTCAAACGATTTCTTGATCAGACCGTGGTAGCGGTCCACGATATCCTGCGGGGTGACGCCTTCCTTGCGGGCCCTGATGGTGATGGGCACGCCGTGCTCGTCGCTTCCGCCGATGAAAATCACCTGTTGCTTCTTGAGCCGGAGATATCTCACGTAAATATCGGCCGGTACATACACGCCGGCCAGGTGTCCGATGTGCACGCCGCCGTTGGCATACGGCAGGGCCGCCGTCACGGTAGTCCGCTTAAATTTCTTCTCTGTCATATCGTTGTTTTTCTAATTCCGGTGCAAAAGTAATACTTTTCGGGCAAGTATACAATTTTTTAACGTCTAACTCCTATGAATCACCGTACCGTTGGCCTGGTGCGTGGCGAGAATCAGCATCTCGGCGATTTGGACATGTTCGGGCGCGGAGGCGGCGAAGAACACCGATTCGGCGATATCCTCGCCCGTGAGCGGCCGGATACCGCTGTACACATTGTCCGCGCGCTCCTTGTCGCCGTGGAATCGCGTCACCGAGAAATGCGTCTCCACCAGTCCGGGCTTGATGTTGGTCACCCTCACCTTGGTCGCCGCCACGTCGATGCGCAGTCCGTCGCTCAGGGCTTTCACGGCCGACTTGGTGGCGCAATACACGTTGCCGCCCGCGTAAGCCGCGTCGCCTGCCACGCTTCCGATGTTGATGACATGACCGCGATTGCGCGCCACCATACCGGGCACGATGAGCCGGGTCATCGTCAGCAGTCCCTTGATGTTGGTGTCAATCATCGTCTCCCAGTCGTCCATGTCGCCTTCATACTCCGGATTCAGTCCGAGCGCCAGACCGGCATTGTTGACAAGGACGTCAATTTCCGCCCATTCTTCTGGCAGCGACTCCACGCATTGCCGGGCCTTCTCCCTGTCCCTGACGTCGAAAGCCAGACAGAGCGTCCTCGTCCCTTGCCGGCCCAGTTCTTCGGCCAGGGCCGTCAGTCTGGTCTGGTTGCGTCCGTTGAGAATCACCTGCCAGCCGTCTGCGGCAAACTTGCGGGCGCAAGCCTCGCCGATACCGCTGGTGGCTCCTGTAATCAATACTGTTTTCATCTTTATTTCTTATGGGTTTTACAAAAACAACGTGTTGAGGACGATGCCCGCCTATTCCTTACACTCCGGACACACGCCCTTAATCATGAAATTGGTGGTGTGACCGCGGAATCCTTCGGGCAGGACCACCTGCGGAACGGCCACGTCGTACAGACAGAACGTGCGGTGGCAGCGCTCGCAATAGAAGTGGGCATGGATGTCGTCGTCCCCCTCCTCGTCGTGACTGTGGCACAATTCATAGCGCACGCCGTCGCCGCCGTCCTCGATGACGTGCACCAGCGCGTGCTCGCGGAATACGCCAAGCGACCGGAAAATACTCGATTTGTCGACCGTCAGCAACCGTTCCTCGATTTCCGACAGCGACAAAGGCCGTCCGCTCCTGGCCAGTTCGGAGGCCACCAGCAACCGGTTGGCGGTGGGTTTCACCCCGTGTGCGATTAAAAACTGTTCCATGTCCGTCATCATCATCTCCTTTTCGGGTAATAAAAATGGGTTACTGTCATTCCATCCTGCCCATCAGGCAGATGGCGCCATACTTGTCCGTCACGAAATACAGGAACGGACGGTCGGCGTAAAACGGCGCCGTGCGGAACACCATGCGCTTGCGGATGCGTTCCGAGAGGCGGCGCTTCTTCTGTTGCTGTTTCTTGGCCTCCTCCGGAGAGATGTATCTCACCGGCGCCTCGGCCTCCTCTGCCGTCATACTTATCCGTTGGGTCACTTTCCGCAAGGCAAATCCCGTGCCGGTGGCGCCGTCGTTCATGCGGCGGATGGCGCCTGTGGCGTCATAATCGGCGGTTTCATAGATTTTGGGCATCTTGAAATAAACGGTGTCATAGCGCTCAAAACGCTGACAGAGCCGATGCCATGTCATGCGGTCCAACCGTCCGGCCACGTCGTTCAGGGCCATACCGGAGTCGGGCAGCACCACGATGAAGGTCAGTTCGCCCGTCAGCGGCAACCTGACGGCGGCGAAATCGCGCATGCGGGCATATTCCATTCTGACGGAAGAGTGCATCATCGGCAGGCGGACCGTATCGCCGCCGCTCCGGTGAAACACTTCCGGAAACGTCCAGCGCTTCTCAAAGGGCGTCAGCCAGAGGGCCTGAAAACGGATTTCCGTATCGTGCGCGACACTGTCGCCCTTGCCGACGGCCGTAAAATAATAGTCGCGCGCCTCATGCCGGAAGTCTTTTCCCGCCGCATTCCATGTCTTCCCGTCGAGGGTCAGTCGCATCTCGGGCAGGAAAACCGTCCATGGCCGCGGCTCTTCCCGACTGCCCCGATAGGCGTCCGTGAGGAGCAGTTTGTGGTAAAGCATCTTGTCCTCCCCGTCGCGCGAAAGACAAAGACTCGCCGCGCAACCGGCGGCCAAGGGGGATGCGAGACGGATGCCGCTGTCTTCGTGCAGGATGTCCCACGCCAGGGCGTTGCATTGCCGGTCGGCGCGAACGCTGTCCTCATGCGAGGCAGGCCGCCCGCCCATGTGGCGCGCCGCCGCTTCCGCCAACCGTCCGCCGCCGTCATCGCATCCCGCCGCCGTCATGACGGCCAGCAGGATGACCAAAGGGAAGACAACAGTATGATGAAGGGAATGGCGCATCGCTTGTTTTCGTTTAGAGCAGATTCAAATACCGTTCGATGGGAATGCCGCGGTTCTTGTCGCGGTTGTCCTTGTTGAGGTCGATGAGCGTATAGACGGCGTCCATCGCCTTGCGCGTGCTCTCAATCAGCGGTTCACCGTTCAGCAGATGACCGATGAGAATGGCGGAAAACATGTCGCCCGTACCGGGGAAGTGCACCGGGATTTCCGTGTAGGGCAGGGTGAAATATTCCCCGCGGTCATGGTTGTACCCCGTCACCGACGACTGGCCGTCCACGAGGATACTCGTAATCACCACCGATTTCGTACCGATACCGCGCAGCGCGTCCGTCAAGCGGCGCGCCTCTTCGGCGCTGACGCCCGTCGGGCAATACGGCGTACCAGTGAGATAACACGCTTCGGTGTAGTTCGGAAAACTCAAATGGGCCACGGCCAGCATCTCGCGCATGCTCACGATGGCGGCTTCCGTGACACCGTTGTAGAGTTTGCCCTCATCGCCCATGATGGGGTCGACGAAGATGATCGTTCCTTTTTCCGCCTGTTCCAGGCAGTATCCGCTCACCAGTGCGGCCTGCCGCTCCGACGCGATGAATCCCGTCGCGATGGCGTCGAAGTGAAAACCCAGTTCGGCCCATACGGGAAACACGCCCCGGATATAGTCGGTGGTGTCGAGCAGATTGAACTTCCCATAGTCCAGCGTGTTGGACACCAGTGCCGTGGGCAGGTTGTAGGTGGGATGCCCGAAGTAGGAAAGGATGGGCAGCATGGCCGCCGTGGCCACCTTGCCGTATCCCGCCATGTCGTTAATCAGCAAAATCTGTCTCATATTGCTTGATGATATCTTTTTTGGTCACTTGTCGGAGACGGCCGTCCGCGCCAGTCTGCCAGAACTCGTCGGCGATACGCAGCGCCAAAGGCAGGTCGTGGGTGGACATGAGCATCACCTTTCCGCTTGTCACGGCCAACTGCCGGAGCAGGCGCATCATGGCGATTCTGCTGCCGTAGTCGAGAAAAGCCGTCGGTTCGTCGAGGTAAATCACCTCCGTCTCCTGCGCCAGAGCCTTGGCAATCATCACTTTCTGCCGCTCGCCGTCGCTCAGTTGACTTACCTGTCGTCCGGCCATGTCGCTGAGTCCTGTGGCCCGTATCGCCTTTCCCACCGCCTTCCGGTCAGCGTCCGTCAGGCGTCCCAGGAATCCCGTGTAGGGCAAACGGCCCAAAGCCACCGTTTCCCTGACGCTCAACCGCCTCGGACGGGGCGTGTCGGTGAGGACGACACTGACCAGTCGGGCCATTTCCTTCGGCCGGAGACCCGTGACCGGCCTGTCGCCGATGAGAATCTGTCCGGCCAGCGGCGGCGTCAGTCCGGCCAGCGTGCGGATGAGCGTCGACTTTCCGGTGCCGTTGTCGCCGATAAGACACGTCAGGCGTCCGCCGCAAAAGGTGGCGCTCATGTCGGTCAGGACGGTGCGCCCCGAAGGGTAACCGACGCTCAGATGCTGCAATTCCACACGGTTCATCGCTGCAAAGATAAGAAATAAATCCTGCTTGCGGGGTCAAAACCCACAAATTCTTGCGGGCAGAAGGGATATTTGTAATTTATTTCGTAACTTTGCCGCCTGAAATCCATAAACTTATGAAATACGAGATTGCCATACAGACTGCCGTCCAGGAGGCGGTAAAGGCGCTTTACGGACAGGATGTGCCCGCTGCGCAGGTGCAGTTGCAGAAGACGAAGAGTGATTTTGAGGGCCATCTCACGGTGGTCGTGTTCCCGTTCTTGAAAATCTCCCGCAAAAAACCGGAAGACACGGGTACGGAAATCGGACAATACCTGACGGAAAATTGCGATTTCATCGAGAAATTCAATGTCGTCAAGGGATTCCTCAACCTCGTCATCGCCCCGTCAGCCTGGCGCCGCCAGTTGGAAGACATCGCCGCCGACGCACAGTTTGGCTGCGTTCCCGTCACCGACGCCTCTCCGCTTGTGATGATAGAGTACTCGTCGCCCAATACCAACAAGCCCCTTCACCTGGGACACGTGCGCAACAACCTGCTCGGATGGTCGCTCGCCCAGATCATGCAGGCTTGCGGCAACAAGGTCATCAAGACCAATATCGTCAACGACCGCGGCATCCACATCTGCAAGTCCATGCTGGCCTGGCTCAAGTGGGGCAACGGCGAGACCCCTGAGACATCGGGAAAGAAGGGCGACCACCTCATCGGCGACTATTACGTGTCCTTCGACAAGCACTACCGCGAGGAGGTGAAGACCCTCCAGGCGCAGTACGTGGCTGAGGGAATGCCCGAGGACAAGGCCGAGGACAAGGCCAAACAGGAGGCGCCGCTCATCCAGGAGGCCCACGCGATGCTCGTCAAGTGGGAACAGGGCGATGCAGAGGTGCGCGCGCTCTGGAAGAAGATGAACGACTGGGTGTATGCCGGTTTCGACGAGACCTACAAGGCCTTGGGTGTCGGTTTCGACAAGATTTATTATGAGTCGGACACCTATCTGGTAGGAAAGAAGAAGGTGGAGGAGGGACTGGCCAAGGGCCTTTTCTTCCGCAAGGACGACAACAGCGTCTGGGCCGACCTCACCGGCGAGGGACTTGACCAGAAACTCCTGCTCCGCAGCGACGGAACGTCGGTCTATATGACGCAGGACATCGGTACGGCCGAAATGCGCTTCAAGGATTTCCCCATCGACAAGATGATCTATGTGGTGGGCAACGAACAGAATTATCACTTCCAGGTGCTGTCCATCCTGCTCGACCGCTTAGGATTCAAGTGGGGCAAGGAGTTGGTCCATTTCTCTTACGGCATGGTGGAATTGCCCAACGGCAAGATGAAAAGCCGTGAGGGCACCGTCGTGGACGCCGACGACCTGATTGCCGCCATGATTGCCGACGCCCGCAAGGTGAGCGAAGAGGCAGGCAAGTTTGACGACATGAGCGAGGAAGAGCGTTCCAGCATCGCCCGCATCGTCGGTCTGGGCGCCTTGAAATACTTTATCCTGAAGGTGGACGCCCGCAAGAACATGCTGTTCAATCCCGAGGAAAGCATCGATTTCAACGGCAATACGGGTCCGTTTATTCAATACACTTACGCCCGCATCCGCAGCGTGCTGCGCAAGGCTGCCGCACAGGGTACGGCGCAGACCGGCGCCGATTATGCGCCCAATGAGAAGGAGACGGCCCTGATTCAGAAACTCAGCGAGTATCCTGCCGTGGTGGCACAGGCCGGAAAAGACTATTCGCCCAACGGTATCGCCAACTATTGTTACGAGTTGACCAAGGAGTTCAACCAGTTTTATCACGACTACAGCATTCTCGGTGCCGACAGTGAGGCCGAGAAGTCCTTCCGTCTGTTGCTGGCCGAGAACGTGGCCAAAATCATCAAGAGCGGCATGGGCCTGTTGGGCATTGAGGTACCGGAGAGGATGTAATGGCCAAGAAGACCTTACAGAACCCGCCTTCCTGGCGCCACGACACCGTGTTGCCGTTGCCGCCGGAAGTCTCGGCCGACGCCTGGGCCGTCGACGCCGCCTGTTCCGGCAATCCCGGACAGATGGAATACCAGGGCATCGACCTGGCCACCGGTGCCCGCGTCTTTCATTTCGGTCCCGTCTACGGCACCAACAACATCGGCGAGTTTCTCGCCATCGTCCACGCTTTGGCCCTGTTGGAACAGCAAGGTCTTCGCAAACAGGTGTATTCCGACAGTTACAACGCCATTCTTTGGGTCAACAAGAAGAAGTGCAAGACCAAGTTGGAACGGAACGCGCAGACCGCGCCTCTTTATCAAATCATCGCCCGCGCCGAGGCCTGGTTGCGCGCCCATGCCGTCACGACGCCCGTCGTGAAGTGGGAAACGGCCCAATGGGGCGAGATTCCCGCCGATTTCGGAAGGAAGTAGTTTTTTTCAGTTGAGGGTTGAGGGTTGCAACCCTCAACCCTCAACTTGATAAATCCGGATAACATTCCCGTCATATCCCTCTTCACCCGCCAGTCGGGCAGAGGAGGGAAGGGCTGGAGCGGGCGTGCCGCCGCCCGCGATGACCGTCCCCGTCTCCACGCGGATCTCATCCCACAGACCGGCGGCGATAAAACTGTCGAGCGTCTTCTTGCCGCCCTCCACCATCAGCGCCTGTTTGTTTTCCGCGTGCAGCCGTCGCAGTATTTCCTCAATGGAAGGTCCGTCGTGCGAGAGAACGATTTTCTCCGGCGACTTTCCCGGCCAATGGCGGGTGGTGAGGGCAGGATGCTCCCGCTCTTCGGTGACGCGCCCCACGAGTATCGCCTCCACGTCGGCCCGCTGGCGGTGCATGAGCATGCGGGTAAACGGCGTGGAAATCTGCAGCGGCGTGCCGTCACGGTCGATTTTCCCGTCGGCCGACTGTGCCCACTTCAATATGATATAAGGTCTTTTCTTCTCATGAAAGGTAAAGAACCGGCGGTTCAGTCGGCGGCATTCCTCCTCCAACACCCCCACGGTGACCTCGATTCCCGCCTCCTGGAGTTTGCGGACGCCCCGTCCGCTCACCTCGGCGAAGGGGTCGATACACCCCACGACCACCCGCCTGACGCCCTTCCGGACAATCAGGTCGGCGCAAGGCGGCGTCTTGCCGTAGTGGGAACAGGGTTCCAGACTGACGTACATCACGGCGTCCTTGAGCAGCGCCTCGTCCTCTTCCCTGACCGACCGGAAGGCGTTGACTTCGGCATGGCCCTCGCCGCACCTGACGTGATAGCCCTCTCCGAGGATGCGCTCACTCCCGTCGGGCGCCTGCCACACGATGACGGCGCCCACCATCGGGTTCGGTTTGGCGCCGCTTCGGCCCTGTGCGGCCAGTTGCAGGCAGCGCTGCATGTAAAAGATGTCGTTCATTGGCGGAAATCTACGGTTTCATTCTTTTCGTTTCCCCGTTTTTTTATTACCTTTGCCCGGCAATGAGTTACGAGGAGTTTTGGCAATCTCTCCTGCCGCTTTACGATGAGCGCGAGGCGAAAGCCGTGACGCGTACCGTCATGGAACAGGCCTTCGGACTGACCCTGACGGACATTTACAGCGGCAAAATTAATGAATTATCCGCAGACGAGCGCCTGCGGGCGGAAAAAATATGCGCCCGTCTCCTCACGGGCCAGCCGGTGCAATACGTCCTGGGCGTCGCCGATTTTGCCGGACGCGCCTTCCGGGTCACGCCCGCCGTGCTCATTCCCCGTCCCGAGACCGCCGAACTCTGTACCCTTGTGACCGGCCGCGAACAGGCGGCGTCCGGCCGTCCCGCCCTGCTCGACGTCGGAACGGGCAGCGGATGCATCGCCGTTACCCTGGCCCTGGCGCTCCCCCACAGTGAGGTGACGGCCTGGGACATCTCCGGCGAGGCCCTCCAGGTGGCCCGGGACAACGCCCGCCGTCTGCAGGCCTCCGTCCGTTTCTCCCGGCAAGACGCGCTCCAGCCTCCCGCAGACACTGCCCTATGGGACATCATCGTGAGCAATCCGCCGTATATTGCCAAGGAAGAGGCCGTCCTGATGGACGCGCGCGTGAAGCACCACGAACCCGCCACGGCCCTGTTCGTGCCCGACGACGACCCGTTGCTGTTCTATCGCGCCATCGCCCGCTACGCCGCCCCGGCCCTCCGTCCCGGCGGTCGTTTGTATTTTGAAATAAATCCCCGATTTGCCCGCAGACTGGAACGGTTGATGACCGACTACGGTTACCGTGACATAGAGGTGCTCCGCGACTTTTACGGAAAGGAGCGTTTCCTCGCGGCCCGCCGTCCTCCCGTGGATACAAGATGATTCTTACCGCTAAAAAAGATGACTGAACAAGAAGCCTTCAACCGGTTGGCCGCCCTTTGTGCCGCCTCCGAACACTGCCGTCACGACGTGATGGAGAAGATGCGCCGTTGGCAACTGTCCGACGATGCCTGCCGCCGAGTCACTGACCGGCTCGTCGACGCGCGCTACATCGACGAGACGCGCTATTGCCGCGCCTTCGTTTCCGACAAGACCGAGTATGCCAAGTGGGGCAAACTGAAGATTGCGCAGGCCTTGCGCATGAAACGGATTCCCGATGAAATGGCAGAAAACGCGCTTTCCGCGCTCGACGATGAGACCCAGTTGAGCGTGCTCCGTCCGCTTCTGGAGCGCAAGGAGAGGGAAATCAGGGACACCGACGCCTGGAACCGCCGTCAGAAACTGGTCCGCTATGCCGCTGGAAGAGGATTTGAGATGCGTGTCATCTGCCGCTGTCTTGACTGTCGGGAGGACGTGTATGATGATTAGTCTGGCCGGCCGCATCCTCGACTTTATCGTTCCCCGCACCTGCGTTGTCTGCCATCGCCGTCTCGGCGGCGAGGAAGACATCCTTTGCGGCGTGTGCCGGCTCCACCTGCCCCGCACGGGATTCGAGGACGATTTCAAGCGCAATGCCCTGGCGCGCCTCTTCTGGGCCCGCTTCCCGATAGAAAACGCCTGGTCCCTGTTCCGCTACGACCGCGGCAATCCGCCCGTCCTGCTTGTGGAATGCCTGAAATACGGCCGCCGCACCGACATCGGCGAGCGCCTGGGCCAGTGGGCAGGCGATGAAATCGGGCGAAAGGGATTCTTTCAGGACATAGATGCCATTCTGCCCGTGCCCCTTACCCGGCAGCGCCTGCGACGGCGCGGTTACAACCAGAGTGAACTGCTGGCCCGCGCCCTGGCCCGCTGTGCCCGTCTTCCGGTCATTGGCGACGCCGTGGAGCGGACGGCCTTTCAGACCACGCAGACCCGTCTCGACCGGTGGGCGCGCCGCGACAACGTGCAGGGCGTGTTCCGCGTGGTCCGTCCCGATGCGGTGAAAGACCGGCACATCCTCATCGTCGACGACGTGATCACCACGGGCGCCACCGTCACCTCGTGCGCCTGTGCGCTTGTCGATGCCGGCGCCGCGCGAATCAGCGTCCTGTCGCTCGCCTGTGCGGCGCATTAAAAAATATTATTTTCAAGTCTTACTTTGCAGTTTCCCACCGGAAAATGCTACCTTTGCACCCAACTAACTGATAAGTATGCACAACCTCAAGAAAGATTTTGCGGCCCGACTGTTGAAGATCAAGGCCATCAAACTGCAACCCAACAACCCCTTCACGTGGGCTTCGGGTTGGAAATCCCCGTTTTATTGCGACAACCGCAAGACGTTGTCTTATCCCGACTTGCGCAATTATGTGAAATTGGAAATCGTCCATGCCGTCCTTGACAATTTCCCCGAGGCGGAAGCCATTGCCGGCGTGGCCACCGGGGCCATTCCCCAGGGCGCGCTCGTGGCCGACGCGCTCCACTTGCCCTTTGTCTATGTGCGCAGCAAACCGAAGGATCACGGTCTGGAAAACCTGATTGAGGGCGAACTCAAACCGGGTCTGAAGGTGGTGGTCATCGAAGATTTGATTTCCACCGGCGGAAGCAGTCTGAAAGCCGTCGAGGCCATTCGAGGCAATGCCTGCGAGGTCATCGGCATGGTGGCCTCGTTCACCTACGGATTCCCCATCGCCCGCAAGGCCTTCAAGGACGCCGGCGTAGAACTGGTGACGCTGACCGATTACGAACATGTGGTGGCCGAGGCCCTCGACACCGGTTATATCGCCGAGGAGGACGTGGCCTTGTTGAACGACTGGCGGAAAGATCCCGCCCATTGGATGGAATAGAAGATGAGCAGCAAGTTTGAAAGTCCCGTCAAGATGCTCGAACGTCCTCAGGAGGACGTGTTCGACATGCTGAGCCAGCCCGCCCGTCTGGAAGACTACAAGGCCCGTCTGCCCGAGGACAAGCGCGACATGTTCACCTTCGAGGACGACCGTATCCGCCTGAGCGTGCCTCCCGTAGGCGACATCGCCCTGCGCGTGGTCGACCGTGAGGCCCCCAAGATGATTAAGTTTGAGGCCGAGAACAGTCCGTTGCCGTTTCATTTCTGGATACAGCTCCTTCCGTTGTCGGAGACTGCCAGCAAGATGCGGCTCACGCTGAAGGCCGACATCAACCCGCTGATCAGGGCGATGGTGTCCAAACCGCTCCAGGAGGGCGTGGACAAGATTGCGGAGACGCTGGCCCTGGCCATCAATAAATGACAAGCGATGAATAAACTCTGGGAAAAAGGATTTGAGGTCAACCGCGAGATAGAGCGGTTTACCGTGGGCCGCGACCGTGAGATGGACCTGTACCTGGCCAAGTTTGACGTCTTGGGCAGTATGGCGCACGTCACCATGCTCCAGTCGATCGGTCTGTTGGAGAAGGACGAACTGGACTGTCTCCTTTCGGAGATGCGCCGGATATATGCCCTTTGCGAGAAGGGTGAGTTCGTCATTGAGGACGGCGTGGAAGACGTCCACTCGCAGGTGGAACTCATGCTCACCCGGAAGTTGGGCGACATGGGCAAGAAAATCCACAGCGGCCGTTCGCGCAACGACCAGGTGCTGCTCGACCTGAAACTCTTCACGCGCCATGCGCTGCAGGAGATTGTCGGACGGGTCAAGACCCTTTTCGACCAGCTCATCGCCAAGAGCAACCAGTACAAGGACGTGCTGATGCCCGGCTATACCCACCTGCAGGTGGCCATGCCCTCGTCGTTCGGTCTGTGGTTCGGCGCCTACGCCGAGTCGCTCGTCGACGACATGACCTATCTGCAGGCCGCCTGGCGCATGGCCAACCGCAATCCGCTGGGTTCCGCCGCAGGCTACGGGTCGTCGTTCCCGCTCGACCGCGCCATGACCACCCGCCTGCTCGGGTTTGACTCGATGAACTACAATGTGGTCTATGCCCAGATGGGCCGTGGCAAGATGGAGCGCAACGTGGCCTATTCCCTGGCTTCCGTGGCCGGAACACTGGCCAAGATGGCCTACGACGCCTGCCTGTTCAACTCCCAGAATTTCTCTTTCATCCGTCTGCCGAAAGAGTGTACCACGGGCAGCAGCATCATGCCCCATAAGAAGAATCCGGACGTTTTCGAACTCATCCGGGCCAAGTGCAACAAACTTCAGGGGATGCCGTCCGAGATATTGCTCATCATGAACAACCTGCCCACGGGGTATTTCCGCGACCTGCAAATCATCAAGGAGGTGTTCCTGCCCGCCTTTGACCAGCTCGCCGACTGTCTGGACATGGCGGCCTACATCATCAACAGGATGGAGGTCAATGAGCATATCCTTGACAATCCCATCTACGACGCGATGTTCTCCGTGGAGGAAGTCAACCGCCTGGCAGCCGACGGCATGCCTTTCCGCGACGCCTACAGGAAGGTGGGTCTTGAGATAGAGGCTGGCACCTTCAGGCCCGACAAGCACATCCATCACACGCATGAGGGCAGTATCGGCAATCTGTGCAACGACAAAATCAGCGCCCTGATGGAAGACGTCCTTTCCGGATTCACCTTTCAGCAGGTGGCCGACGCCGAACGCCGGCTCATTACGGGTGAGACCTCACCGGGAGGTGCCGCATGAGGCGCCGCCTTCTCGGCATGCTGGCCCTCCTGGCCGGCGCATGCTGTCTGCCGGGTTGCGAGGGCGATTCGGAATACACCACCGAATACGCCTGCTACTTCGTGTTCGACACCACCATCCACAACACGAGCATCATCAACAATGCCCTCAATCCGCTCAGTCCCGGTATCTTCGTTATGGTGTCCACCACGCTGCAGGGCAGCGTGCGCTATGTCAACGCCGAGCTCAACGACGGCAAGACCAGTGAGACGGTGGCCGTCACCACGGCCAAGGAGACCCGCCTGACGTACAAGTTGGGCGCCTACAACGGTCTCATCATCGGATACGGCACGCTCACCGGCGGAGAACTCTACGCCTTCGACCGGCAGTGTCCCAACTGCATGAAGGCCTACAATCTCTACAAATATCCGCTCTCCTGGACCAACAACGGGGCGTATGTGTCGTGCAAGACGTGCGGGCGCGTGTACGACTTGAACAACGGCGGATACATCGTCGAGGGCGACGCGGGCGTCAAACTGAGCCGTTATCAGGCGTCTTACAACGGTTCCGCTTTGGTGGTGCACAATTAAAAAATCCGTCAAACGTTTTGACAATTCCCGCAAAACTCCTATCTTTGCAGCCAATTGAAGGTTGCCGCCATGGTGGAATTGGTAGACACGAGGGACTTAAAATCCCTTGGCCAGTGATGGCTGTGCGGGTTCGAGTCCCGCTGGCGGCACGTTTTCTGAAATTCAGGGCCATGCGTTATCTTTCTCCTTTCCTCCTTTTTCTTCTACTGATGCTCTCCTCCTGCGGGCAGGACGGCAACCGGTTCCGGTTGAAAGGCGAATTCCGCAACCTCAATCAGGGCGAGTTCTACATCTACAGTCCCGACGGCGTCATCTCCGGCGTCGACACGGTGAAGTTTGACAGGGGCCGTTTCTCCTACGAGACGGAGTGTGAGGACGAGGGCGCCCTGGTGATTATCTTCCCCAACTACTCCCGTCAGGTGGTCTTTGCCGCCCCCGGCCGGAAAGCAAGTCTGAAGGCCGACGCCTCCCACCTGAAGGAAATGGAGGTCACCGGCACCGAAGCCAACGAGGAAATGACCGCCTTCCGCCACAAGGCCGCCACCTCCTCGCCGCCCGAAGTCCGCAAGCAGGCGGCCGCCTTTGTGGAGCAGCACCCCGAGTCGCCCGTGTGCGCCTATCTCATCCGCCAGTATTTCGTGCAGACAGCCTCGCCCGACTATGCCGAGGCCTACCGGCTCGCCGGCGTAGCCGTCAAGGCCCAACCGGACAATGGCGCCCTCCATCGCCTTCGCCGGCAAATCGAACCCCTGAAAAACACCGCTATAGGCCAGCGCCTTCCGGCCATTACCGCCTACGACACCCAGGGCCGCCTGGTGTCGGGCACATCCCTGCAAGCCGCGCCCGTGACCGTGGTGAGCACCTGCGCCGCCTGGAATTTCGAAAGCCGGGAGATGCAGCGCACGCTGGCCCGTTACCGCCGCCAGTCGGGCGGAAAGCTGGCCCTCATCTCCATCAGTCTTGACGCCAATCCCAAGACCTGCACCGAGACCATGCAGAAAGACTCCGTGACGTGGCAAGTGATATGCGACGGCACGATGTTCGACAACAAGACCCTCCGCACCCTCGGCCTTGGTTTCGTTCCCGACAACCTCCTCCTCGACCACGGCCGCATCGTCCGCCGCAGCCTGAGCGTCAAGGAGATGAAAGAGGAGTTGGGGAAGAGGCTTTAAATGAGCGTGTAACGTGTAGCGTGGAGCGTGAAGAGAGAATATATCGTGGAGCGTGGAGAGAGGAGCGTGGAGAGAGAAATGTATTAGTACATGACGAAGACAGGTAATCTCGCTACACGCTACACGTTACACGTTAAAAGGTAATCTTGCTACACGTTACACGTTACACGAAAGTGCCGCCCATGGCGGCACCCTTGGAGAAAAAGATTAACCCACAAAAAATACAACATGTTAGTAAAAACTTATTCCGCAGCAGTCAACGGACTGCAAGTGACGACCGTCACCGTAGAAATCAGCCTCGACAAAGGCGTGATGTACCACCTCACCGGCCTGGGCGACGAAGCCGTCCGTGAAGGCCGCAGCCGCATCGCCGCCGCCATGCGCCAGGTAGGATACCTCTTTCCCGTGGCCGACATCACCGTCAATCTGGCCCCCGCCGACCTCCGCAAGGAAGGCAGCTGCTTCGACCTCCCCATCGCCATCGGCATCCTGGCCGCCAACAACAACATCCCCTCCGAACCGCTCCATAAGTACATGCTCGTGGGCGAACTCAGCCTCGACGGCACGCTCCAACCCGTCCGAGGCGCCCTCCCCATCGCCATTCAAGCCCGAAAAGAACACTACAAGGGTCTGATTCTGCCCAAAGAGAACGGGCGTGAGGCCGCCGTTGTCAATCATCTCGACGTCTATGGCATGGAAAATCTCTCAGACGTCATCCGTTTCTTCAACGGCCAGGGCGAGTACAGTCCCATTCAGGTGGATACGCGCAAGGAATTTTACGAACGGCAATACCAGTTCGACTTGGATTACGCCGACGTCCGCGGACAAGCCAGTGTCAAACGCGCCTTGGAAGTGGCTGCGGCAGGCGGTCACAACTTGATAATGGTGGGTCCTCCCGGTTCGGGAAAATCCATGATGGCCAAGCGGTTGCCCTCCATTCTGCCGCCGCTGTCGCTCCAGGAAAGTCTGGAGACCACCCAAATCTATTCCATTGCCGGCAAACTCAGGTCGTCTTCTTCGCTGATTTCGCAGAGACCTTTCCGCTCGCCCCACCATACCATTTCGCAAGTGGCGCTTGTGGGCGGAGGGACCACCCCGCAACCCGGAGAGATTTCATTGGCGCACAACGGCGTCTTGTTTGCCGATGAATTGCCGGAATTCAACAAGGCGACATTGGAAGTGCTCCGCCAACCGCTCGAGGACAGGCGGATTTCCATCAATCGGGTTAAGTATTCCATTGATTATCCGTGTTCGTTCATGTTTGTTGCCAGTATGAATCCTTGTCCTTGCGGTTATTACGGCGACCCGACTCACCAATGTGTATGTACTCCTCAGCAGCGGCAGCGCTACATGAACAAGATATCCGGTCCGCTGCTCGACAGAATCGATATCCAATGCGAGATATCGCCGGTGCCTTTCAAGGACTTGAGTATGATAAGTCCTGGCGAGTCGAGTGTCGTGATAAGGGAAAGGGTTATCCGTGCGCGGAAAATCCAGGAACAGCGATACAAGGATGTGCCTAATGTATATTGTAATGCGCAAATGTCTGAACGCATGATACACCAGTTTGCCGAACCGGATGAGAAAGGCATGGAAATGTTGCGTACTGCTATGGAGGTTAGAAAACTCTCCGCCCGCGCCTATAACAGGATATTGAAGGTGGCGCGTACAATTGCGGATCTAGCCGATTCGCCGACGGTGATGTCCGATCATATCGCTGAGGCTATCGGTTACCGTAACCTGGACCGTGGCGATTGGGCTGAATTGGGGTGAGAAGGGTTGTAATGCCCCCCTCACCTCATTCTCTCATTTCCGGCGGTAGCTTACATATAGCCCAGCCACCTTAAGATATCGTTGAGGTTGGCGACGATGAGCAGCAGGAGGAGGAGGCCCATGCCGATGTATTCGGCGCGGATGAGGAAGTTCTCGCTGGGTTTGCGGCCGGTTATTATCTCGTAGAGCAGGAACAGGACGTGGCCGCCGTCGAGGGCGGGGATGGGCAGGATGTTCATGAAGGCGAGGATGATGCTCAAGAAGGCGGTCATCAGCCAGAAGGTGTGCCAGTCCCACGTGGCGGGGAACAGGCTGCCGATGGTGCCGAAGCCACCGAGCGACTTGGCGCCGTCGGAGGTGAAGACGTATTTCAGGTCGCTCACATAGCTGGCCAGTACGTCACAGCCGTAGCGGATGCCGGCGGGGAAGCTTTCCAGGAAGCCGTAGCTGACGTGGGTGGGCTTGTAGAGGCTGTAGGGTGTGGGGTAGGTGAAGCCCAGTTTCATGTCGGGCGTCATCACGATGCGGGCGCTGTCGGCGGTCTGTTCGGGCGTGGTCCAGGTCAGGCTGACGGTCCTGAGGCGCAGGCTGTCGGCGGGGCGCGCGGCGGTGGTCAGTTCGTCTTCCAGACGGCCGATGGCGTCGCGGAAACTGTTGTAGGAGTCGACGGACTGGCCGTTGAGCGCCGTGATGGTGTAGCCTTTCTTAAGACCGGCCTTGGCGGCCGGCGTTCCGGGAAGCACGCTGTCGATCTCGGCGGGCAGCAGCGGCATGACGAATTTCGGGTCGCTCTTGATCATCTCCAGCAGGTTGAGGTCGCCGGGCAGGTGGACGGTCACTTCCCGGCCCTGGCGCATGACGCGGGCCTGACGGGCCGTGGAGAGGTCGCGGAAGAGGTCGGCGCTGAAGTCTTTCAGCGGTCCCTGGTCGGTGGAGATCAGAATGTCGCCGTCCTGGAAGCCCAGGGCCTTGGCCTCGGCATTAAACTTCATACCGCGGTCCATGTCTTTCACGGCGATGTATTCGTCGCCCCAATGGAAGAGGATCATGGAATAGATGAAGAGCGCCACGAGGAAATTGACGAGCACGCCGCCAATCATGATGAGCAACCGCTGCCATGCCGGTTTGCTGCGAAACTCCCACGGCTGGGCGGGCTGCTTCATCTGTTCGGTGTCCATGCTCTCGTCTATCATGCCGGCGATTTTGCAATATCCGCCCAGGGGCAGCCATCCGATACCGTACTCGGTGTCACTGTGCTTGGGTTTGTAGGCAAACAGGTGGAACCAGGGGTCGAAGAAGAGATAGAATTTCTCTACCCTGACGCCGAAAAGGCGGGAAAAGAAGAAGTGGCCTCCCTCGTGGAGTACGACGAGCAGGGAGATGGCCATCATGAACTGCAACAGGCGGATGAGGAATATTTCCATAATGTCGTTTTGCTTTTTTCTGAGTTATCGTGTATACGTTATGATTGTCGGGGCAGCAGGGCGGCGGCCTTGGCGCGGGCCTCGGCGTCGGTGGCCGTGTAGACGTCGTAGTCGGCACGGGCGTCGAAGGGGGTCTGCTGCATGGTCTTGGCGATGATGTCGCTCATGTCCAGGTAGGAGCAGCGGCCTTCGCGGAAGGCCTGATTGACCACTTCGTTGGCGGCGTTGAGCGCGCAGGGCATGTTGCCGCCCTGACGGATGGCCTCGAAGGCCAGGGCCAGACACGTAAACTTGTCCGGGTCGGGCTCGAAAAATTCCAGCGGATGCCGGAACAGGTCGAGGCGGTCGCCGTCAAGGGGCAACCGGTCGGGATAGCTGAAGGCATACTGGATGGGCAGACGCATGTCGGGGACGCCCAACTGCGCCTTGACGGCGCCGTCGGCAAACTGTACCGCGCTGTGGACGATGCTCTGGGGATGGACCAGTACCTGAATCTTCTCGGCGGGGACGCCGAAGAGCCATTTGGCCTCGATGACCTCGAATCCCTTGTTCATCATCGTGGCGGAGTCGATGGTGATCTTGGCGCCCATGTCCCACGTGGGATGTTTCAGTGCGTCGGCCGCCGTGACGTGCTCCATCTGTTCACGGGTAAAGAGGCGGAAGGGGCCGCCGCTGGCCGTGAGCAGGATTTTCTCAATGGGATTGTCGCCCTCGCCGACCAGACTCTGGAAGATGGCGGAGTGCTCGCTGTCGACGGGCAGGATGGGGGCGTGACATTCGGCGGCGAGCCGGTTGATGAGTTGTCCGCCCACCACCAGCGTCTCCTTGTTGGCCAGACAGATTTTCTTGTGGGCCCGGATGGCCCGGATGGTCGGGGAAAGTCCGGCAAAGCCCACCATGGCGGTCAGCACCATGTGGATGGGGTCGGCCTCCACGATTTCGTCCAGGGCTTCCCGACCGGCATACACCTTGACGTCGGGCATGTCGGCGAGCAGGGCCTGCAGGGCCTCGTATCTGTCCTCGTTGGCGATGACGACGGCCGCGGGGTGAAACTCGCGGGCCTGATCGGCCAGGAGTTCTATCCTGTTGTTGGCCGTCAGGCAATACACCTCATACCGGTCGGGATGTTGCCTGACGACGTCCAGGGCTTGGGTACCGATACTGCCGGTGGAGCCCAAGATACATATTTGCTGTTTCATACTTGCTTGTCTAAATCCAATAATCCTTCGGGCAACCGCATGGTGACGGCGCGCCGATCGCGGTCTACTGCCTCTATCCATTCTTCCACGACGGGAATGAGCACCTCACGGCCGTCGGGCGCTGCCACTTCCAGGAGCGTGTTGACCGTGGCGGAGTCGATGCCCGTCACCGTCCCCACAAGGGCAGAGGTGCGCGCGTCGGTCACCGTGAATCCGATGATGCCGGAGGTAAGGGGTGGCTCCTCATCCTCGCCGGCGAGCGCGTAAGGAAAATACACCGCACATCCCGTCAGGGCGCGCGCCTGCGTCTCGGTGTCGATGCCGTCAAACTTGACAATGGCGGTCTCATCGGAGCGGAAGCGGTATTCCTCCATGAAGAAAGGCACCAGGATGCCGTCGGTCTCAATGACGAGGTAGTCGGCCTCCACGCGGTCGAACACGTCGTCGTCGAAGTGGAAACTCACTTCGCCCCTGATGCCGTGGACCTTGCCGATGCGGCCGATGGGAAACACTTCTTCTGCCGTAATCATCAGTCGTCCACCCGTTTGATGTTGGCGCCCAGGAGATTGAGCCGGTCTTCGATGTTCTCGTAGCCGCGGTCAATCTGGGCGATGTTGGCGATGCGGCTCGTGCCGTCGGCACTCAGGGCGGCGATGAGCAGGGCGATGCCCGCGCGGATGTCGGGACTCGTCATGCGACCGGCCCTCAGGCGCATCTTGCGGTCGTGGCCCACGACGACGGCGCGGTGGGGGTCGCAAAGAATGATTTGGGCTCCCATGTCAATCAGTTTGTCGACAAAGAACAGGCGGCTCTCGAACATCTTCTGATGGATGAGTACGCTGCCGCGGGCCTGCGTGGCCACGACGACCAGCACTGAAAGCAGGTCGGGCGTGAGTCCGGGCCAGGGCGCGTCGGCCAGTGTCATGATGGTGCCGTCGACGAAGGAGTCGATGGTATAATGCGGCTGGCGGGGGATGACGAGGTCGTCGCCCTCCGTCTTGATTTTGATGCCCATTCTGCGGAAGGCCTCCGGAATGATGCCCAAGTCGGGCAGCGACACGTCCTTGATGCGTATGCCGTCGCCCACCATGGCGGCCATGCCGATGAACGAGCCCACCTCAATCATGTCGGGCAGCACTTTGTGCCGGGCGCCGTGGAGCGCCTTCACGCCCTCGATGACGAGCAGATTGCTCGCGATGCCGCTGATGCGCGCGCCCATCCGGTTGAGCAGGTGGCAGAGTTGCTGGATGTAGGGCTCGCAGGCGGCATTGTAGATGGTGGTGGTGCCTTCGGCCAGGACGGCGGCCATGATGATGTTGGCCGTACCGGTGACGGAAGCCTCGTCGAGCAGCATGTAGCAACCTTTCAGGCGGCGGGCCTCAATGCGGAAGACGTTGCGCTCGTCCTCGTGGACAAACTTGGCGCCGAGGGCCTTGAATCCCAGGAAGTGGGTGTCCAGGCGGCGGCGTCCTATCTTGTCGCCGCCGGGTTTGGCGATGGCGGCCTTGCCGAAACGGCCGAGGAGCGGACCTATCATCAGGACGCTGCCCCGGAGCGAGGCGCACTTGCGGACAAACTCCTCACTCTCCAGGTAGTCGAGTTGGAGCGCGTCGGCCCGGAACCCACAGTCGCCCTTGGCGTAGCGGGTCACCTTCACGCCGATGTCTTGCAACAGCTGAATGAGATTGTTGACGTCGAGAATGTCGGGAATGTTCTCAATGCGCACCTCCTCGCCGGTCAGCAGACAGGCGCAGATGACCTCCAGGGCCTCGTTCTTGGCGCCTTGCGGGGTGATGGTGCCCCGAAGCGGATGTCCGCCCTCAATGATAAACGACTCCATGGACTATCTTTTTCTGCGGTTGTTCCTGTTGTTGCCTGCGGGCGTTTCCCGATGACCGGGACGCTCAAAACGGAACTTGTCCAGGTCGAGTTGAATCTTGCCGTCGGTGAAACGGGCCAGGTCGTCGGCCACCTTCTCATCGTCGGCCGAACCGTGACTCCACTGCATGAGGTCGCGCTTCATCTGATTGGCCGTCATCCTGACCAGATGGTCGCGCTGCTTGCCGGGCGCCATCTCCTTGAGCCGATCGAACACTTCGAACATCATGTTGCCGTAATGCCTCACGGGAATGTCCTTCATCGGATAGGGAACGGGCTGCGGCCTGACCGCCATCCTGGCGGCGCCGGACGTGTCAAAGGGATAGTCGATGTCCAGTTGGAAATCGCTCAGCAGGGCCAGGTGGTCCCACAGTTTGCGGCGGCGGTCGCCGCCTTCCTGAGTGGCGGTCGACATGCGCGACATGACACCGACAATCATCTCGGCAAAGCGCTGCCTTCTCCGGCGGTCGGGGATGTTGACGGCATACTGTACCATCTCCTGTACCTCACGGCCGTATTCGGGCAGAATGAGCCGTTCGCGCTGCGTGTTGTAGTCTAATCCTTTTATATCCATAAACAAAGGGTTGGTTTCAAAGTAAGTTTTTGGGTTTTTTGGCCACGAAATCCTTCAGGTAGAACGGAACGTAATAGGCCGTGTCTTCCGTCTTTCCGCCGAACAGCCGTTTCTCGGCCAGCGGGAACATGCTTTTGGCCAGCGTCTCTACGCCTGAGATGAAACGGGCATTGGGATGCGTGATGACCTCGCGGCACTTGTCGGCGCCGTTGCCGAAGAAAAAGACGGGACCGCGCCGCAGGTACTCGTCATAGGTGCCGGCCTCCACCACGTCGGCTCCCGTCTCCCTGACCGGGCGGAGAGAACGGTCGAAGACGGCGGCGTACACCTCCATGCGGCGCGCGTCGATCATGGGACAGAGCAAGGCGTCGTCGGGCAAGTCGTCGCGCAGCAGGACGGGCACGGAGAGCAGTTCGAGCGTGGGCACGGCCAGGAGGGGGACGCCACGCCCGTAGCACACGCCCTTGGCCATGGAGACGCCGATGCGCAGCCCCGTGTAGGAACCGGGACCGCCACTGACGGCGACGGCGTCGAGCGTCATCAGGTGCTGGTCGATGAAGGTCAGCGCCTCGTCGACGAAGACACCCAGGCGCACGGCATGGTTGGGGCCCTCGCGGTCCTCGCGGTTGAACACGCACTGTCCGCTGTCGCTCACCGCGACGGAGCAGACTTGTGTACTGGTCTCGATATTCAGAATGCACGCCATAAGCGGATTACCTTAGGGATAATTCTTAAAATAAAATGCAAAAATAAATGATTTTCTTCAGATTTTTGTACTTTTGCAAAAATTTAACGCATAGGGTATTATGATACAGTCGATGACGGGCTATGGCAAGGCCACAGTCAACTATCAGGAAAAGAAAATCAGCATAGAAATCAAATCGCTCAACAGCAAGGCGCTCGACCTGTCCGCGCGCATCGCCCCCGCTTACCGCGAGAAGGAGATGGAAATCCGCCAGCAGGTGGCGGCGGCGCTGGGCCGCGGCAAGGTGGACCTGGCCATCTGGACAGAGACCGGTGCCGGGGCGGACGCCACGCCCATCAACGGTAAACTGGTCAAGGCGTATTACGAGCAGATACGGCGCATCGCCGAGGAGGAGGGCGTGCCTGCACCGCAAGACCCCTTCACCGTCATTCTCCGTCTGCCCGACGTGATGGTCAAACCGGAATCCGTGGAACTCTCGGACGGGGAATGGGCCGCTGTGAGGCAGGGTCTGGACGAGGCCATTGCCCGGCTTGTCGCTTTCCGCCGGCAGGAAGGAGCGGCCCTGCAGGCGAAATTCAACGAGAAAATCAGTCGTATCCGGGAACTGCTGGCGTCCATCGAACCGCTGGAGAAGTCGCGCGTAGGGAAAATCCGGCAGAAAATCATCGACGGTCTGGAGACCATTCCCGAAGCGGACTACGACAAGAACCGCCTGGAACAGGAACTGATTTACTATATCGAAAAACTGGACATCAGTGAGGAGAAGCAGCGCCTGGGCAACCACCTGGACTATTTCCTCAAGACCATGGACGAGGAGACGGGCGTGGGCAAAAAACTCGGTTTCATCGCCCAGGAGATGGGCCGCGAGATCAACACCACCGGTTCGAAGAGCAATCAGGCCGAGATGCAGAACATCGTGGTCAGGATGAAGGACGAACTGGAACAGATCAAGGAACAAGTATTAAACGTATTGTAAACGATGAAGGGCAAATACCTGATATTCTCCGCTCCGAGCGGCAGCGGGAAAAGTACGCTGATAGGCTGGCTGATGCGCGAGCATCCCGAGCTCCGTCTCGCCTTTTCCGTCTCGTGCACGTCGCGTGCGCCTCGCGGACAGGAACGGGACGGCGTGGAATATTTCTTTCTCACGCCGGAAGCGTTTCGCGAACACATCCGCCGGGGAGATTTCCTGGAGTATGAGGAAGTGTACAAGGACCGCTTCTACGGTACGCTCAAGTCGCAGGTGGAGAAGCAGTCGGCCGCCGGTCAGGTGGTCGTGTTCGACCTGGACGTCAAGGGCGGTGTCAACGTGAAGCGCTATTTCGGCGACAAGGCGCTGAGCATCTTCATCCAACCGCCTTCGGTGGAGGTCTTGCGGGAGCGTCTCCTGGGCCGCGGCACCGATACGGCGGAAGCCATTGAGAACCGGTTGGCCAAGGCCGAGTATGAGATGACCTTCGCGTCACAGTTTGACACCATCGTGGTGAACGACGACCTGGACCGGGCCAAGGCGGACGTACTGGCCCGCGTGACGGCGTTTCTTGAAGAGGAGGACTGAAGGGGCATGGCGGACGGCAAGAGCGTAAAACCCATACGGACGGGCGTCTTCGGCGGTTCGTTCAATCCGGTTCACACGGGTCATGTCGCCCTGGCGCGGCGGTTGAGGGACGAGGCCGCGCTGGACGAGGTGTGGCTGATGGTGTCGCCGCAAAATCCGCTCAAGGCACAGGCGTCGCTCAAGTCGGACCGGGTGCGGCTCATGCTGGTCCGCAAGGCATTGAAAGGCGTCAGGGGCGTGAAGGCGTCCGACTTCGAGTTCCGGTTGCCGAAACCTTCCTATACGTGGCACACGCTGCAGGCGCTGGAGGAGGCTTATCCCGACAGGACGTTCGTGCTGTTGATAGGGGCTGACAACTGGACCGTGTTTCCCCGTTGGTACCGTTATGAGGACATCATCCGGAAGTATGAGATCGTGATTTATCCCCGCACGGGTTATCCCGTGGACGCGGCGTCGCTGCCCGAAGGCGTGCGCCTGGCCGACACGCCGCTCGAAGACGTCAGCAGTACGGAAATCCGGGAGCGCGTCGGGGCGGGTCTGCCCATAGACGGCATGGTGCCCGACAATATCCTTGGCGATGTCCTCATCGCGTATGGAAAGTAAGACGAAAAGAAAATGAGACAATGGTGGTATAAGTTTTGCGACATGGCGGCCTGGGGTTTCGAGCCCCTCAGGCGCAATGCGTCTTTCTTCATCTTCATGTACCTCTTGGGCCTGTTCTGCCAATGGTTGGAAGTGCCCGAAACGAAAGGCGCGCACATCTATCCGCTCACTTGGATAGAACTGTTTTTCGACTTGTATCTGCTGTGTGTCGTCCTGTCGCTGTTGCCCCTGAAGGCGCGGCGCGTCGCGCGGGGCATCCTGTATGTCGTCTTCTACGGTCTGGCCCTGACCGACGTATTCTGTTGGGTGAAATACAAGTCGCCCATCAATCCGAGTATGGTGATGCTGCTTTCCGAGACCAACTCGCGGGAAGCCGGAGAAATGTTGTCCACGATGCTCAGTGCCGACGTCCTGGCAAGCGGCGTGGGCCGGATACTGCTCCTGATGCTTGTCCATGTCCTGACGGCCTTGTTGCCCTGCCTGAAAAAACGGTTGGGCGACGATCGCTACACCCGGTGGCTGCTCTACGAGGGCCATCTGCAGTCGTGGACAGGCAAGGCGGCTCCGTATGCGGGTCTGCTGTGCGCGGGCCTGTTCGTCTGGGGCGCCTTCCAGGTGTGGCCCAACAAACAGGGGATTCACCGGTTGATGACCGCCAGGAACATCGGCGAGGCCGAACACTTGTTGACAAGGCCCGACAGGGGAGAGCTCTACGAACCCATCTACCGGGCGGCGTTCAGCCTGTACGCCAATTCCCTGACGGCCAAGCAACTGGCCCGGATGATGGAGACGCTCGACAAGGCCAAGGTGGACAGTTGCACTTTCCTGAGTCCGACCATCGTCCTCATCATCGGCGAGAGTTACAACAAGCATCATTCGTCGCTCTACGGATACAACATGCCGACGGCGCCCCGGCAGAAAGCGCGTGAGCAGACGGGCCGCCTCGTGCGTTTCACCGACGTGGTGGCACCGTGGAACCTGACCAGTTTTGTGTTTAAGGAAGTATTCTCCACCTGGGTCACGGGACAGCAGGGCGAATGGTGCGACCAGCCCCTCTTTCCCGAACTGTTCCGGAAGGCGGGCTACCATGTGAGTTTTCTGACCAACCAGTTCTTGCCCAAGGCCCGCGAGGCGGTGTACGACTTCAGCGGCGGCTTTTTCCTCAATGACCCCCGGCTCAGCGCGGCGCAGTTTGACACCCGCAATGACAGGTTGCACGTCCTCGACAGCGGTCTGCTCAGCGACTACGACAGTCTGAAGCGCGACAACACGGGGCACGACCTGATTATCTTCCATCTCATGGGCCAGCACGTGAGTTACCGCACGCGCTTCAACGCCCGCCAACGGAAGTTTTTCGCCGACGACTACAAGGAGAGCCGGCCCGACCTGAACAAGCGGAAGCGTATCATGTTGAGTTATTACGACAACGCCGTGCTCTACAACGACTCCGTCGTGGACCAGATTGTCAGGCGCTTCGACAATCAGGACGCCGTCGTCATCTACATGCCCGACCACGGTGAGGAGTGCTACGAGCCCGGTCGAGACGTCGTGTGCCGCCTGCACAGTGCCGCCATCGATTACCCGCTGGCGCACCATGAGTTTGAGATACCTTTCTGGATATATTGCACCCACGAGTATGCCGAGCGGCATCCGGAGGTGTACAGACAGATCGTGCAGGCGAAGGACCGCAAGTGGATGACCGACGCGCTGCCGCATCTGTTGCTTTATCTGGCGGGCATCTCCACGCCGTCTTACCAGGAAGAGAACAACGTGCTCTCGTCCGAGTACCGGGAAAACCGTCCCCGCCTCTTGAAGGGAACGACGGACTATGACCAGTTAAAACCCCACCAGGATGAATGACAGACCCTTGTTGACACGGACCGAGTGCGCCGTCTTGCGCGGATGGGCCATTCTGGGCATCGTCCTGCACAATTATTGTCATTGGATTGGACCGATAGTCAAGGAGAATGAATACACCTTCAGCCGGCACAACGCCGACTGGCTGACGCAGGTGATGACGCCGCCCGACTGTTACTCAGTCGTCCATCTCCTGTCGTTCTTCGGTCATTACGGCGTGCCCGTCTTCCTGTTTCTGAGCGCCTACGGTCTGGAAATGAAATATGCCCGTCGCCGGGAGACGCCGCGACAGGCGGAAGAGGAGGGCGCATGGACGTTTGTGCGGCGCCATTTTCTCAAACTCTTCAAGATGATGTTCGTGGGATTCGTGGCCTTCACCATGCTGGACGCCGTCACTCCGAGGCAGCATCACTATGAACTGATGGACGTCGTGGCCCAGTTGGGCATGTTCAACAACCTGCTCGAAGACCCCGACAAGGTGATATGGCCCGGTCCGTACTGGTTTTTCGGCCTGATGCTGCAGTTGTACATCCTTTGGCGTCTCGTCATTTATCGCTGCCATTGGGGCCTGGTGGCCGCACTGATGGTGATTTGCACCGTCTGGCAAATGACTTGCGCGCCCGAAAGCGACATGCTGGAAAGGTTGCGCTACAACTGTATCGGCGGTATGCTGCCCTTCGGCGCGGGTTATTTCTTCGCTCGATGGAAGCAGTTCCGGCTCGGCAGGATGCAGGCGGCAGCGGTCGCCCTGGTGTCGGCGGCGCTCATCGTCGTGATGAGTTACAATTACTATGCGTGGTACTTCGTACCGCTTCTCGTCTGCGCGCTGGCCGTCGGCGGCGTGAAATGCCTGCCCGAAAGGCTGATGCGGCCCTTTGCCTGGATTGGCGGACTGTCGGCGGCCATGTTCGTCTGTCATCCGCTCACGCGCAAAATCTTCATGCCCCAGGCCTGGCGGGGCGACATTTATACGGGTCTGCTCCTCTATTTCCTGGCCACCGTGGCCGTGGCCTGGGCGGTGCGCGAACTGCTCCGGCACATTCCCAATCCGAAATAACCAATCAAGCGATGCATTATACAGATCTGTTCCGACTAATCCGGCCCCGTCAGTGGGTGAAAAACGTTTTCGTCTTTTTCCCCATCTTCTTCGGCGGTCACCTGCTGAGCGGCAGTCACCTGCTGGCTGCCCTCGTCACGTTCGCGGCGTTTTGCCTGGCCGCCTCGTCGGTCTATTGCTTCAATGACGTCATCGACGTGGAGGCCGACCGACGGCATCCCGTGAAGCGCACGCGCCCCGTGGCGGCCGGAAAGGTGAGCGTAACCCAGGCTTACGTCCTGATGGGTCTGATGATTGCCCTGGCCCTGGCCCTGGTCTTCCTGCTGCCGGTGCCGCAACGATGGTCTGTAGGCGGCATCATCCTGCTGTACTGGTTGATGAACCTGGCCTATTGCGGCAAACTGAAGGAGTATGCCATCGTGGACGTGTGCGTCATTTCCTTCGGATTCGTGCTGCGCGTCCTCTCAGGCGGAGAGGCCACCGGCACTTACGTGAGCCACTGGCTGGTGCTGATGACGTTTCTTCTGACCCTCTTTCTCTCCTTCTGCAAGCGGCGCGACGACGTCATCCGGATGAACAGGACCGGTGAGGCGCCGCGCAAGAACACCATCCGCTACAACCTGACCTTCATCAACCAGGCCGTCACCATTACGGCGTCGGTGATGCTCGTGTGCTATATCCTCTATACGCTCTCACCCGAGGTGACGGCCAATTTCCATACGCATTACCTCTATCTGACGAGCGCCTTCGTCCTCATCGGACTGCTCAGGTACATCCAACTGACGGTGGTGGACGAGAAGAGCGGCGACCCCACGAAGGTCATCTTCCGCGACCGCTTCATCCAGTTGGACGTCCTGGCACTGACCCTGTCGTTTTTCCTCATCATCTATTTCCTTTAAACCATGGCAGCCAAGAAGAAAGTCTATGCGTTCGACTTTGACGGAACGGTCACGACGGCCGATTCGTTCCTCCGTCTGATACGGTCGGCCAAGGGCAGGCGCCGCATGTGGCAGGGCCTGTTGCTGCACGCGCCGTGGATTGTCTTGTCGATGTTGCGCCTTTACGACAACGGACGGGCCAAGGAGCGCGTCTTCTCCTGGTTTTTCAAGGGCATGACGGTCGATGAGTTCAACGATAAATGCGAGGAGATGCACGACGAAGAGCACATGCTCGTCATCCCCTGCGCCTGGAAGTTGATGGCCACCCGCCTGACGGAAGGCTACGACGTCGTCATCGTCAGTGCGAGCATGCCCGATTGGATACTGCCGTATTTCAGGACGCTGAAAGAGCAGTTTCCCGACCGTTTTACCGTTATCGGTACGGAGAAGGAGGTCAGGGACGGCGTGATAACGGGACGGTTCCGCACCCGGAACTGTTACGGAGCGGAGAAGGTGAGGCGTCTTCGGGAGCGTTATCCCGACAGGAGCGGAATCTGGTTGGCCGCCTACGGCGACAGTCGGGGCGACAAAGAGTTGCTGGCTTATGCTGACGAAAGGCATTACAAGACACTTGACGGGACAAAAACTCGGTGAAATCGTGCGTTTTTGCATGGTGGGCACCACGGCGGCGGCCATCCAGTACGGCGTGTATTGGGTGTTGCTCCGTCATGCCGGTCACAATGTGTCGATGACGGTGGCCTACTTCGTGAGTTTCTGTTTCAATTTCGTCGCCTCCACGTGGTTTACGTTTCGCGTGAAGGCGACAGCGCGGCGCGGCGCGGGTTTCGCCCTGAGCCACGTCGTCAATTATTTCATGCAGATCCTGACGCTCAACCTGTTTATCTTCCTGGGCATGAGCAAGCAGTGGGCGGCCCTGCCGATGTTCGCCGTCTGCGTGCCGCTCAACTTCCTCCTGGTGCGGTTTTTCCTCAAGGGCCGGCACACCGTGGAGGAAGCGCGGCAGAATGAGACCGGTCGGGAAACAGGACAGGAACAAGAACAAGAAAAGAACAAGACAAGAATATGATAAAAAAGGTTTTCGGTATTTTCCGTGTCAAACGGGAAGAACGCCAGTTGGCGCTGTTCATGCTGTTGTTGCTCGTGGCGGTCAACGCCCTGGTCGTCTGTTGCTACTTCGACGCGCTGACGTCGTTCTCCGACGCCAGTGTAAGAACGCTGACCCGCATCTTCCACGTATCGGGTTTCGACCCGATATCCTATGCGGTCCTGACCAAATGGAGTACGGCGTACAACATCTACCGCCATCCGCTGTTGCCGTTTTTCATGTATGTCCCTTACCTGGTCAATCAGGCGCTGTGGGCGGTGACGGGCGTCAACTGCGCCATCTTCATCATGGCCGCCATACAGATATTCTGTTCTTTCTACGCTTTCCTCTTCGTCTTCCGCACGCTGCGCGAGGTCATCGGTCTCGGGCGGGGCGACGCTACGCTGCTGTCCCTCCTGGGATGGTCGTCAGGCTACATGCTGGTCTCGTCGGTGGTGCCCGACCATTTCATCCTTTCCGTCTTCATCCTGGCGCTCACCCTTTATGTCAGCGGCAAGATGATACAGCGGGGCCGTGGACTGTCGGTGTGGCAAACCGTCCTCTTTTTCATTTTGTCGGCGGGCATTTCGCTCAACAACGGCATCAAGATTTTCATGGCCAATTTCTTTACGCGCGGCAAAAGGTTTTTCCGTCCCTGTAACCTCATTTTCTCCATCATCCTGCCGGCCCTGTTGATCTGGATGTTCGCCCGTTGGGAATACTACCATTACGAGTGGCCCAAATGGCAGGCCAGGCAGGAACTGAAGGCCAAGCACACGCAACGCACGCATGAGCGCATCGAGAAGAACTTCCGCGACACGACGTCGCTCAAGGACGAGGCGGCCATTCAGGCGGGTGTCAGACGGGCCATCCGGAAGAATGCGTGGGATAAATACGTGCGCGACCACAAGAAGGCGAGCGTGGCCCACAAGGGCAAGGCCATCAAGAAGGGCGAGTTCTGGGACTGGACCGACATCTCCACGTCCCGTTCGTGGACGTTTGTGGAGAACCTGTTCGGCGAACCGGTCCTGCTGCACGAGAATTACCTCTTGGGCGACACGCTGGTCAGCCGTCCCGTCATCGTGCATTACCGCTGGTGGCTTAATTATGCCGTCGAGGCTCTTGTCATCCTTTTGTTGATTGCCGGCGTCTGGTGCGGCCGACGCCAACGGTTGATGTGGCTGGCGCTGTGCTTCTTCCTCTACGACATGGCGCTCCACATGGGTATCGGATTCGCCATCAACGAGATTTACATCATGTCGGCCCACTGGTTGTTCCTCTTCCCTGTCATCATGGCGTATTTCCTGAAGGCCTGTCAGGGGAAACGGCTCCTCGGTCGGGCGCGCCTGCTTGTCGCGGTCCTCACCGCTTATCTGTTTGTCTGGAACATTACGCTGATGGTGGAGTATTTCTGTTTTCTTTAACGTGTAGCGTGTAGCGAGAATAGTACAATACGAGAATACGAAAAGGGTTTATTTCCTGCGGAAAAGGTACTGGAAACACTCCTTGAGAATGTGGGCGCCGAGGAGGTAGAGCGTCGCGGTATAGATGACGGCGGCGACAATCACTTTGGCCAGGAGTGACAGGCAGAGGTTGCTGATGCCGCGCGTCAGGATATACGTCACCGCCATGGTCAAGAGTGCCGTGAGGAGGAAGGGCAAAGTGTCTTTTGCCACATTCCGGAACCGCAGTCGGATGCTCCGTCGGGCCAGGAATTGCCACGGCAGAAGAAAGAGCACCGTCATCGCGGCGAAGGCCGCCACCATGACCGTAACGCCGTAGCGGGCGCAACAGATGACAAGCAGGAGTTGCACGGCCAGTTGGGCCAGGTTGCACCACATGTAGATATCAGACTGTCCCCTACTGAGAAACAGGTTCTGATAAAGGTTGTAAAACGGCAGGAAAGCACCGCCGACGCACAGGATTTGCAGCAGCGGTACACTCTCCTGCCACTTTTCCGTCAGGGCGATGACGATGAACTCGTGCGCCACGATGGCCAGACCGAACATGGCTGGAAAGGCCAGAAAGGCCGTGAAGCGCAGCATCTTGCGGAAGGCCCTGCCCTGCCGTTCGTCGTTGTCGCTGAGTTGTGACAGTACGGGCAGGGCCACTTGCGCCACCGTTCCGGTCACCAGGCCCGACGCCATGTTGTTCCATTTCCCTGCCTGGGTATAGTTGCCCACGGCATGCGGCGTGAAGAGGCGGCCGAACACCACCGTGAGCAGTTGACCGTTGAGCGTGGTGAGGATGTTGGTCACGAGCAACTTGCAACTGAAGGGGAACATTTCCCGGATGGGGGAGAGGCGCACAGGCAGGGTGGGGCGCCAACGGATATAGAGGCAACGGCCCAGGAGCGTCACGAGATTATAAATCACCTGTTGCCAAGCCAGACTCCAATAGGCGTAGCCTTTCCAGGCCAGGCAGATGCCGACGATGCCCGAGACGAGGAGGGCCGTACAACTGACGACCGTTTTTTCTTTCACGGCCAGGCGGCGGGTGAGCAGTGCTCCGTGGGCAATGCTGGCGGCGGAGAGCGGCAGGGCGAGGAAGACAAACCTGGAAAGCGGCGTCAGGACAGGTTGACGGAAATACGTGGCGATGAGCGGAGCGGAGAAGAAGAGGATGACGTAGGCCAGGATACTGACCGTCATACTGAACCACCACACGGCGTTGCAGTCGTCATGCCGCAGATTTTTCCTGTTGACAAGCGCGGCGCTGAATCCGCTGTCCTGCAGATTGGACGCCAGGGCGGTGAAAATGGCAATCATTCCCACGATACCGTAATCGGCCGGCGAGAGCAGGCGGCCGAAGAAAATGCCGAACACCAGGTTGAGCACCTGCATCGTCCCGCTATTCAAGACGCCCCAGAAGAGTCCTTTTGCCGTTTTTTCCTTGAGTGTCGCCATTTTTTTACAGTCTAAGCAGCCAAAGTCTGAATATCGGGTCGGAAATGACGAGATATGCCCTATAACGGCAAAAATATAAAATTATACATGTATGTGATATACAAGGATGTGTAATTTTTTGTTTGTTTAACGGAAAACGCGTATATTTGCACTGCCCCTTTACGATACGGGTGCCTGCCAAAAGTATTTGTGAAATGGAAAACAACAACAGAAGGGTTTCTGTCGTGCTTTGCACTTTCAATGGCGAGAAATACCTGAAAGAACAACTGGACTCCATCCTACGCCAGACATATCCCGTCTATGAGATAATCGCCCAGGATGACGGTTCTACGGACAACACGCTGAAGATACTGAAAGCGTATGCCGGGAAATATCCGTTTGTCAAAGTCTTTGAGAATGAGGACCACAGATTCGGACTGAACAGCAATTTTCTCAGTGCAGCGGAAAAGGCGACCGGAGACGACATCGCCTTTAGTGACCAGGATGACATTTGGGAAGAGGACAAGATAGCGTGTCAGATGGAAAATATCGGCGACAGTCTTTTGTGCACACATAAGACAAAACCGTTTTCAACGGAAGGTTTGCCAGTGGATTATGACGACAGAAAACCCAATGTTCATATCATCAGACTGCTGTATGCCTCCATTCCGGGACACACCATGCTTTTCAAACGGGAATTATTGGACAAAGTCCCGCCCCTCAACTCGAATTGTTATGGCACGGCCTACGATGTGATACTCCAGTCAGTGGCCGCTTCTTTTAAAGAGATTAAAATGGTGGATAAAGTACTTTCTCACCACCGGCGGTTGGTCTCTTCCGTCACTTACACCAAACCGGACAGTCATAAGAAACATGCTTTCGGGAATGCGCTGTATATGTTGTGGTGGTCGTTGACCCACTACAATCAAGTGATTGGAATGATGAGACCGGAAAAACTTATTCCCAGACTGGAGTTGTTTGAAAACATCCGGTCAGATACCCCGGAATATCATGAAGCCCTGGCGATGTCGAAGTTGAGGACACAGACAGGCCTTGTCAGTATATTGAAGTACAGCGCCCGTTGCTTCAAGCACAGGAATCATCTTTTTTATACGGAATCAAAGGGCGTTCTCAACGGGATAAGGGCAGCGTTGTATCCCTTCCTGCAAGTATATAATTTTAAGGACGTCTGTCGCAGCGGTCATTAGCATGACGTTTTGTCCAATATAATGCGGATGCGGTTCTTGACGGCATGCCCGATTTTACTGAAATTCCCGCGTCTGAGATTGGCAAAGAGTTCCTCAAGGGCATACTTCGTCTTCTGCACGGGATGATTCCAGGCGTTGCGCTTGTAGAGCCGTTCCTGATAGGCCACGTGGTCGATGACGTACTTGGGATGCTTCAAGGGGAATTCCATCTCGAAGCGCTGCATGGTAAACTGCTGGCGCAGGGTCTTCGGCATGGTTTCCAGTTCGGCGCTGTAATGCGTGCCGCTGCCGAAACCGACGTTGTTGATCATGTTCATGGACGGCATGATGGCCAAACCGTTGTTGAGCAGCATACTGGCCCAGAAGATGCTTTCGTAATAAGCCTTGCCTGCTGCGGCATGTCTGCGGCACATAGACAGAAAATCCTTTCGGTAGTTGCGGGCCTTGACCAGGGCCGCCAACTGACAGGCAGTATCTTTTTCCTCAAGAAACTGATACTTTTCGTCCCATTGTTCTATCACGCGGCGCCATGAAGCCCAACCCCAGATGGAAAAGGTCGAAGTGAAGAAATAATCGCCTTGACAGTCTGTTGTCTCCTCATCGGTATTGAATCCCGAAATCATAGTTATGCGCTTGTCGTTCTCGTAGCGGTCGAGCATCTCCTTGCAGAAAGGAAAAAAGGATTGTGATGGCACGTCGTCGTCCTCTAAGACGATACATTTGTCCACAACGGAAAAAGCCCAGGTTTGCGCAATGTATTCCGAAGGGTCGCAACCGTAATTCTTCTCCTGATATTTGCGATGCACCTCGCATTGCCAGTCGATGTTCTCCGCGATTTTCCGACACGCCTTAATGCCTGCCAGGTCTTTCTCGCCGCGCGGTCCGTCCTGATAGAGAAACAATTTTGACGGACGGGCAAGGCGGACTTGCTCGAACACTTGACTGAACGTGTCGGGCCGGTTGAAGAACAACAAGAGTACGGCTACGTCGGTTTTGTACGGCTTCATATTACTTCTCTTTCTTTTGTACGGGTTGGCTGCAGTCCGGTCTTGTCAATTCCGTCATGAAGAATATCGAATGTGCCTTTCGCTCATCCTCAGGCGGAAGTTGCATGTGATTGGGATACAAATCTTCGCAATACTGATGTGGGTCGTTGGGCGCGGGGAAAACATGTCCTTCGAATTCGATTTCCGTCAGCGGGAATACGACCTTCTTGTCGTGAAACTTCCCATAACCGTTATGCTCCAGTAAATTGCCGATGCACTTGTTTCCCTTCTTGAAGGTACATATCAGTTTCCAAATGGCGGAGAAGAAGATGTTTTTCGCCCCGAAATAGAAGAACTCCACAAATGAGCGGACGGAATAATAATGCTGCACGCGCAGTATGGCCCTGCTCTTGTTGATGTTTTTCAATATCTTCCTGGCAAAATTCCTGTCTGCGTCGGGATAGTCAACGAAGGGGAAAATGTCTACAAATATTCCTTTCTGGTACGGTCTGGAGAAATCGTCACCGTATTCCACAAAATAAGAATTCAGATGGCGCACCTTGATGTAGGGCAACCTGATGGAAGGGTCCGTCCCGCTGTCCTGATAAAACAACCACTGAGGCAATTCTTCCTGCGCATATTTCCTGAATGCCGGCACATCCTCCTTTCGCATGACAATGTCAATGTCGTCATCCCAGGGAATAAACCCTTTGTGCCTCACGGCGCCGAGCAGGGTACCGCCGTCCAACCAATAGTCGATGTGATGTTTCCGGCAAATCTTGTCTATCTCAAGGAGTATTTCCAACTCCTTGAGTTGCAGACTTCTCAATTGATTGTCCAGATATTGCCTGTGGTACGGGTTTTCCATATTCCTCTATGACACTTCTTTCCTAATATGTTGCAAATATAGGAAAAAATTCGATATTGCGTGTTTTTTGCGTGAAATTTGTTGGAAAAGCCGTTCTTCAGTTTTTCAAACCAGCCCGTCTTGCGCTTGCAGCGCAATCCATTTTAACGCTACACGCTCATGACTCTTTCCACCAGTGCGACGGCATAAGCGGAGATGCCTTCTTCGCGACCGGTGTAGCCGAGACGTTCGGTTGTGGTGGCCTTGATGGAGATTTGGTCCTCGTCACACTGCATGACTTGGGCCAGACAGGTTTTCATGGCGGGAATGTGCGGGTTCAGTTTGGGCCGTTCGGCACAAACGGTGGCATCGATGTTGCCCAGGCGGTAGCCTTTCTCACCGATAAGGCGCATCACTTCCCGGAGCAACACCTTGCTGTCCATGCCCAAGGTGGCATCGGAGGTGTCGGGGAAGTGATAGCCGATATCGCGCAGGTTGGCCGCCCCGAGCAGGGCGTCGGCGATGGCGTGGATGAGGACGTCGGCGTCGCTGTGGCCGAGCAGTCCCAGACTGTGGTCGATGCGGATGCCGCCAAGCCAGAGTTCGCGGTCTTCCACCAGCCGGTGGACGTCGAAACCGAATCCTACGCGTATCATTGTCGTGGGGATTATCTGCGGGTGAAGAGGTCCTTGATGCCGTCCATGTCGAACGAGAGCGACACACGGAGGGTCTGGTCGAGCGGATTACTCTTGGCCGTGGCGATGACATAACCGGCATCGAGGGCGAACACGCTCATCTTGAAACCTGCACCGACGGTGAAATACTTGCGGTTACCCTTGTTTTCCGACTCGTGGTGATAACCGGCACGCACGGAAAACTTGTCATTGTATGTGTATTCCGCACCGACGCTCCATCGGATTTCCTCCAATTCCTCGCTGAATCCGTTGGGCGCGTCGCCGAAACTCTTGAAGATACCGCTGATGCTCGACACGTCATAATAGTCTTTCTGCACGCGCCGCTCGTATTCTTCGGTGGTCTCGCCGTCTTCCTGCAGGGGATAGGTGGGCACGAGGAGTTTGTTGGCGTCAGCGGCCACGGTAATCTTGTTGTACTCGTCGATGGGCACCATCAGGGATGCGCCCAGGCGGAGATTGGTAGGGATGAACTCGCTGTTTTCGTCGCCGCCGAAGGAGATCTTGCTGCCGATGTTGCTGATGTTCAGACCCAGGCCCAACTGACATTCGCGACTGCCGATGTTGATGTAGTCCTGATAGTAGCAGGCAATGTCGGCTGCGAAAGCGCTGCCGGGAGACGTGTCTTCGGAATAGTCGTAGGTCAGGTCGGAATATATCCAACGGATGGCGGCACCGAGAGAGAATTTCTCACTCAGCATCAGGGAGTAGCCCACGTCGAGGGAGAGTTCGTAGGGATTGATGGTCATGTCGTTGCTGCCCGACATGTCGCTGCTGGTGAAGACCTCACCCAAGGAGAAATAACGCAACGAGGCCGATACGGCGGAATAGTTGCCGATGCGGTAGTAGCCGGCCAGGTAGGCCAGGTCCATGTCGTTGACCAACTGGCGGAGCCAGGGGGTATAGTTGAGCGACACGCCTGCACGCGAGATGCAGAACGGATACTTCGCCGGGTTCCAGTATTGCGACACCACGTCAGGGTCGGTGGCCGCACCGATGTCACCCATACCGCCCGCACGGGCGTCGGGGGCGATGGTCTGCGACGTGACGGATGCATATTCAGGATTAAACATGTCCTTCTTGTCCTGGGCGGCGGCCGTGAGGGCCGTCATCAGGAAAAGACACAGGGCTATGGTTCTGATGGATTTGCTCATGTTGCTGTTGTTTCTATGTGGGAGCGCGGCTCCGGGTTATTACGCTATTTGAAAACGGGAAAGCCCGTCAGTTATTGCCTATGATGATTAATTTCTTGGCCTTTGACACCTTGCTGCTGCCGTCGCACGACACGCGGGCCCGATAGAGATACACGCCTGTGGGCAGGCGGCGTCCGCCGTCGACGGTCAAATCCCAGTAGACGGTGTAGGCGCCCGATGACGACACGCCCGTCTCGGCATAGTTCCAGAGGTGGCGTCCGCCCAGGTCGAAGATGTCGAGTTCGACGTCCAGACTGCTGCCGGTCCTGTCGTGATTGATGATGAAGGTGGTCGACGTGGAGGCGGGGTTGTTGGTGCAACTCACGCTGAAGAGCGTCGGTTCCAGACCTTTCACCACCACGAAGCGCAGCGTCACCGTGGAGGAATTGTTGAGCACGTCCCATGCCCGGAAGGTCAGCGTGTGCTCACCCTCTTCCAGTTCGGGAATACTGTAATACGTGGTTCCGTTGGTGTAGGTGCCGAAATCGTAGGTGAAATTGTCGTTGAGAATATACGTCTTCGACATGTCCCCGTCGATAATCAGTTCGAGGTCGTGTCCGATGCCGTTGCCGGTGGCGTTGATACCGTCGGCGTCATAGATTTCCGCCACGAAGAACGGGGTGGTGTTTACCTTGTCGCCGTTGGTAAACGACGGCGTGTTGAGGTAACAATAGATGGTGGGACCGATGGAATCGTTGTTTTCCGTGACCGTTCCGCCCACGAGGAATTCGTCGCTGTTGCCATGGGCGATGAGCGTATGGTCGCCGTTGACGGCATAGAAAGTCATCAGTCCGTTGTCGTCGGCATAGTTGATGTCCTTGGGTACGGCGAAGGTGAACGAGAACTTGCCGCCCTGGACGCTGTCGGTGCCGCTGAAAAGCGTCTTCGTGCGGTCGGTGTAGGTGAAGGCGTTGTCGGTGGACGAGTCGTTCATCTTGCAGGTAATCGTCTCTTCGGTGTCCTGAACGGTGACCGACACCACACCGTCGAAGGCGCTCGTGCCCTCGACATGGCCCGATACGGTGGCCACGCTGCCGGCACTGAGCGTCGGGGCGTCGCCCGATGAGACGGCCTTGCCGTTGATGCTGTCGACCACCACCTGAAGCGTGGGCAGATTGAGCGACAGGGCAGGGTCGCCGAGGAGCGAGTATTGCAGTTTGTTCTCGGTCTTGTCCTTACCCGTGGTAATGAGTTCGTTCTTGGTCAACCGCTGTGCCTCGCCGAGCGTCATGGGACGGTCACCGTCCATACTGAGCACATATTTCAGGTAGGCCATGTTGATGACCTTGTTGTAAGGACGGGCATACACGGTGCGGGTGGTGCCGAAGAAGGCCACGGCGCCGCCTTTCTCGTTGAGCACGGCGGTCTCACCGATGGTCGACTTGGTGCCGTCGAAGGGCATGATGTCGCACGAGGCGGTAATCCAGAGCGGCAGGTTGTCGTTGGTGAAAGAGGCAAAGTCGTTGAGCGTCAGTACCGACTCATGCGAGATTTGCACTTCCGAACCGTGACCGGCATAGTCCATGATGAGCGCGCCGGCAGCCTGTTGCTGCTTGATGACCTTGGAGGCGTCGGGGTAGGTATAGCCCGTGGAGGACGTCTCGCGGGTGTAGGCGTCCCACATCACCTTCTTGATGAGATATCCGGGATAGCGGCCGCGCACGTCTTCGGCGGCGGCGTTGACGTCTTCCATGTGGATGTTGTTGTTGCCGTCGTCACCCATGAACATCAGTGTGTTCTGCCAGGCGCCCGCATTGTCGTTGGTGGCATAGTTGATGGTCTTGTCGACCATGATTTTCGCTCCGGCTTCCGTCGATACGGGGAAGCGGCCCACGGCCATGTCGAGTTTGTCCGACTTGGTGGGATTGCCGCCCTCACCGTCGTCCAGGAGACAGAACCAGCCGTCGTCCACGTAGCAGTACACCTCATTGAAAGAGTTTTCGCTCTCGTAGCAGAGCAGGTAGTCGTCGGGCGAGAGCGTACTGCAGTCGGAGGTCAGCATGCGGTTGTCCCACACGCAGTCGCCGAAGAGCAGGAGGTATTTCGGCATCTCGTCATCAGTCGTGGCGCGGTCGTAGAGCATCTTCAGGTAGCGCCTGTAGGCGTTGGCGTCGGGCGTACCGCTGGAAAACTCGTTGTAGAGTTCGTCGGCCGGTACGATGATCACGCTCAGCGAGTCGTGCTCCTCATGAAACGCCTTGAGCCGCTCGGCCTGAGTCAGGAGTTTTTGCGAGGTGGGAATGATGATGACCATGTCGGCGAATCCGTCCGCATGGTGGTTCTGGTTGGTGATGTTGTAGACGTATTCCGGTGTCGGAAAACTTCCGCCCGACAAGTCGGGCGCTACGGCGGGCGTGGCGTAGCAGAAGGAGAAATAGTCCAAACGCACGGGACCGCCGTACTCGGTGGTCACGGTGACGGCATTGTCGGCCTTGAGGTTGTAGATGGTGTAGGTCTTGGTGGTCTCGTTGCCCTTGTCGTAAGAACCCACGGTGATGTTGATGGTGCCCACGACGGAATCGTTGACCGTCACTTTGGCCCTCGTGGCGACACCGGCCGTCAGACCGATGGTGATTTTGCCCGTCGTGTCATGGCCGGGCGTGGCGAGCGAATAGGTCTTCGACTCGCCCAGGGCGATGGGATCGTCGTAGAACAGGTTGCGGCCGCCCTGAAACCAGGCGTAATTGTCGATTTCGTACAGACTGTGATAATCGGCGGCGGAGGGATAGAACGAGGCGAGGAACGTCTCCTCGTCGACGGTCTGGGGCGCGTCGTCACTTTGCGTGAGGAAGTAATAACCGTATTCCGAATAGGGATTGCGCGTGCGTGTCGTGGCGGTCTCACTGCTCCACGACACCGGTCCCTGAGCATGGAACAGCCGTTTGCCGCCCGTGATGCACAGGGGAACCTCCTTCAGGTCGTCTAAGGCGATGAGGTCGTCTTCCTGCAGTGTCTCGTTCTGCAGGGCGCCGCCGTAGCCGTAGACCTTGACCTTGCTCAAGTCGGACAGTCCGGCCTTCTTTATGAGCGACTCGGTCAACTGGTACACGCCGCTTTCGGAGACGCGGATTTTGGCCCAGGTACCCGATGCCAGTACGCTGTTCCCGGCATAGCGCGAGGTCTTGGATGAGGCCTTGCGGGCATTCGCCTTGCGGGCGGAACGCTTCAGGGCCTTGGCCTTGACGTCGAGCATGAAACTCACGAGGATGCGGTACTTGCCGTTCTGGCAGACGAGCGGACAGAAGGTGATTTCCAACGAGGCTTTCTTGCGCTCCGTCACGACGGTCTGCGAGATGACGGGCGTGGCGGGCAGCGCCTCGTCGGTGAGGGCCTTGTACTTGGCGATGTCGCCCTGAGGCATGTCTATCCATTCGGGATAGGACAATTCCACGCTGTACACACTGTCCTGCCAGTTTTCCCCCAGGGGGACGGAGCAGGAAAAACAAGGCAACAGCGAATCGACGCTGACTTCCTCGGCCGTCAGGTTATAAAACTTTTGCGCGCCTGCACTCACGGCACAAGCGATCAAAAGAGTCAATGCGATGAGAAATCTTTTTACTTGCAATTGAATTCCAATACTTTTTTATTTTCCAAATAGCCCTCCAAGCGGTCACCGACACTGACGGGACCTATGCCCGCAGGCGTGCCCGTATAGAGCAAGTCGCCCGTCTTGAGGGTGTAATACTGACTGATCCAGGCGATGAGCCGGGCGACGGAGTGAATCATGTCGGCCGTGTCGCCCCGTTGCACCGTCTTGCCGTTGATGTCGAGACGGAAGTGCAGACCGTTCACAGCCGGCAATTCCTCCTTGGGTATCCAGTCACCGATGACGGCGGCGCCGTCGAATCCCTTACTGACGTCCCAGGGCCATCCTGCAGCCGACAGGCGTTTCTGCATGTCGCGCGCGGTGAAGTCGATGCCCACGGTCAGCGCGTCGTAATAGCGGCAGGCAAACCGTTCCGGAATGGCCTTGCCCAGACGGCAGATGCGCACCACCACCTCGGCCTCGTAGTCGATACGGCCCATGAAGTCGGGGATGAAAAACGGTTTATGGTCTTTCAGCAGCGACGAGTCCGCCTTGAGGAAAATGACGGGGTCGGCCGCCGTTTCCGACATGGGACCCGTAGTTAATAACGTATTTTGCAGTTCTTTATTGTGCTGCCGGTAATTCATGCCTACGGCAAATATCTTCATAATCAAGCGGTTTGGCGGCAAAGTTACACATTTTGCCTCATTTCTTCCAATGATAAAACGATTTTTCTTCTTATCTTTGCACGCATGTTGCGCAAGACGGTCCTCATCATATTGTCGCTTACCGCCTGTCTATCCTTGAAAGGACAGACAGACCGTCTGTGCGCGGGCCTGTTTTCCCACACCGACACGCTCTCCGGTCTGCAGGCCAGTGTACTGGGCAGCAGTGCGTCGGCCCGCATGAGCGGTCTGCAACTCTCCGCCCTGACAAGTATCGCGAAAGACAATCGCGGTCTGCAACTCTCGCCCTACAATTATGCCGACACGCTTGGCGGAGTGCAAATCGGTCTCATCAACACCGCATTCCGTCTGCGCAAGGGGTGGCAGGTGGGTCTGGTCAACTTCACCCGCGACACGCTGCGGCATCAGGCGGGCCTTGTCAACGTGGGACCGGAGACAGAGACGGCGTTCATGGCCTATGTGGGCAATACGACCGACTACAACGTGGCACTCCGCTTCCGCAACCGGCACACGTACAGCATCTTCGGACTGGGATTTTATTATGCCGAATTCGACCGCAAATTCTCCGGCAGCGTATTCTACCGCAACGGCCGCTACTGGCGGTTGTCACCCCGATGGACGCTGAGTGCCGACTTGGGACTGACGCACATCGAGACCTTTGAGGAAAAGGCGGGCGGCAAACCGCAGCGGTTGTTCTCCATTCTGGGGCATGTGGCGGCCGATTACCGCATCAACCGTCATTTGGGCGCGTTCATCGCCACGGGTTACGGGCACACACGCTGGTACGGACATCACCGCAAATACCGCGACAAACCGCTTTTCGAGGCGGGACTGACGGTCAATTTCCGGCCTCATGGCGATGACTTGTCCTCGTATTCCGTCCGTCAACGGGAGGAAATCGCACGTGAGGACGCCCTTCATCCCGATTCGCTCACCATGTTCCACGACCGGCAGTTCGCCTGGAACGCCCCGTGGCGCAAGCGTCATCCCTGGCGGGCCGCGGCGGAGGTGGCGGGCATCAACGTGTTCGTGCAGGCGGTCGACCGCTTCGTCTTCGATTTCGACTATTCCAAAATCAATCCTTCCACCTTTTGGGACAATGTCAAGACAGGTTTTGTCTGGGACAACGACTATTTCTCCACCAACCAGTTTGCCCACCCTTATCACGGCAATCTCTACTTCAATGCCGCCCGCACCAACGGGATGAATTTCTGGCAGAGTTATCCGTATGCTTTCTGCGGCAGTCTGATGTGGGAATTCTGGGGCGAGACCGACCCTCCAGCCATCAACGACCTGATATCCACGAGTTTCGGTGGAACGGCCATCGGTGAGGTGCTGTACCGTTCCTCCTCCCTGTTGCTCGACGACCGCACCCATGGCATGGAGCGCTTCTGGCGCGAGTTGGGCGCGGGTATCCTGAATCCCGTCAGGGCGTTCAACCGCATTCTCAGCGGTGATGCCTGGCGCGTCCGCCACGAGTATGCCCGGTATCATGACTACAGCCGGTTGCCCGTGAGCTTTTATGCCGCCGTCGGCGACCGCTATCTGGCCGACGCGGGCGCCATGTTCCGCGGAGAGCACAATCCCTTCGTTCATCTGAGTATGGAGTACGGTGACATCATGAATGAGGAGAACGGCAAACCGTATGATTATTTCGAGGCGGAAGTCAGATTCTCGCTCAGTGCCAATCAACCGATTGTCAATGCCGTACACCTGCTCGGTCAACTCTGGTCAGTGCCCTTGAGCACGCGGCACGACCGCGACATCCGACTGGGCATCTACCAGCACTTCGACTACATGGCTTCCGAACCGGTGAAAGACGGCAGCGACGAGACACCTTATAAAATAAGTGAGACGGCCGCCTTCGGTCCGGGTGTGGTGACGCGCATCCGTCCCGTAGGTCATATCGTGCGCCTGGAACAGCGTATCTTCCTCAACGCCATCCTGCTCGGCGGCAGCAAGAGCGACTATTACAACGTCCTGGACCGCGACTACAACATCGGTTCGGGCCTCGGACTGAAGACGGCCACGTTCGTGGGCCTGAAAAACTACGGCAATTTCTCGCTCCATGCCGATTACTATCATCTCTGGACGTGGGACGGATATGAGGGGAAGGATTTTACCGATGTGGATCCTCACTTCTACGACGTGCAGGGCGACCACAGCAATACCCACCTGCTTACCGTCCATTCCCGCACGGAAGTCAACATCAAGCGGGGTTGGGGCATGCTCGTCAGCGGCAGTCATTATCACCGCAACACGCATTACCACGCCCATCCGGCCGTCAAGACGAAAACGTGGGAACTGTCGCTCGGTACGTTTTACCGGTTCTGACCCACCACCAAGCGGGGCAGTCTTGATCACCAAGAGTGCCGCGTTACTACCGGTTACCAGGCGGATGCAAGCATCCGCAGAACATCTTCGATGTTGTCAACCATCAACTCTCCACTAAAACATATCTCGCTCCACGTTTATTCCACTTCCAAAATCAGGGTTTGGCGGGGAGTCAGGGTGAGGTCTTCCTGCAGGGTCACTTTCTGGCCGGTGATGACGTCGGTGGCTTGTCCGACACTGCCTAATACCTCCTTGTAGCGGGCGTGCTCGAAGACGGCGTCGCGGGTGGTGCCGTTGAGGATGGTCAGGACGGTCTTGCCGGCATTCTGGCGGGCGATGACGTAGACGCCTTTCCAGGGGATGAACTGTATCTGCCGGCCGTTGATGATGACATCGTTGCCCTGGCGCCAGTGGAGCAGGCGGGAGAGCCAGGTAAACATGGCGTTCTCGGCGGGCGTGCGGCCTTCGACGGTGAAGGCATCGTGCCTGTCACCGGGGAATCCGCCGGGGAAGTCGCGGCGCACGTGGCCGTCGGTCACTTCCTTGGTGCCGTTCATCAGGATTTCGGTGCCGTAATAGATTTGAGGGATGCGGCGGATGGTGAGCAACAGGGCGAGGGCTTGTTTGAGGGCCAGCGTGTCCTGACCGTTGCCCAGGAAGCGGTCGGTGTCGTGATTGTCGATGAAAGCCATCACGTGGCAGGGGTCGGCATAGAGGTAGTCGTAGACGAGGACGTTGTAGATACGGTTGTAGCCGTCCCACCAGGGGTCGGTCTCCTCATTCTTGGCGCGGTTGAGCCGGTCGAAGAAGGCGAAGTCCATGACGGTCTTCAGGTAAGTGTTCTTGCGGGCCAGTCGGGAATCTTTCTGCCAGGAGGCCGTGTAGGCGGGTTCGGTGACCCATGTCTCGCCCACGGTGTTGAAGTGAGGATATTCCTCGTCGAGCGTCTTCATCCATTCGGCCATGCCGTCGGCATCGGCGTAGGGGTAGGTGTCCATGCGGATGCCGTCGATGTCGGCGGTCTCTATCCACCAGACGGAGTTCTGGATGAGGTAGCGCATGACGTGCGGATTGCGCTGGTTGAGGTCGGGCATGGTGGCGACAAACCAGCCCTCGGTGGTCTCCTTGACGTCTACCTGCGAGGCGTAGGGGTCGCGCAGGGGCGTGAGTTTGTAGCTCGTCTGTTGGAATTCGTCATTCTCCACGGGCGTGCCCTTGCTCTTCTCAAGCCATCCGGGAAGGTTGAACCAGTCGCGGGAGGGCATGTTCTTCACCCAGGGGTGTTCGAAGCCGCAATGATTGAATATCATGTCCATCACCACTTTCAGTCCTTTGGCGTGGGCCTCATCGACGAGCCGGCGGTAGTCGGCGTTGGTGCCGAAGCGGGGGTCTACGCGGTAATAGTCGGTGGTGGCGTAGCCGTGGTAGGTGGAAAATCCGTCACGGTCGGGCGAATTGTTTTCCAGTACGGGGGTAAACCACAGGGCCGTTACGCCGAGTTCGTTGAAATAGTCGAGGTGGCGGCGCAGGCCTTCCAAGTCACCGCCATGCCGGAGCGACGGTTCATTGCGGTCGACGGTATAGGCGTTCATCCGGTCGGTGTCGGGATGTTTCTGCCCTGAGGAGGCGAAACGGTCGGGCATGAGCATGTAGAGGACGTCGGCATTGGTGAATCCCTGACGCTTGTCGCCGCTCTTCTCGCGCTGCTTGAGCGTGTAGCGCACGTCCTGGTGCCGCTTGCCCTTCGTCAGGCGGAGGGTCATCTCGCCGGCCTTGGCTCCGGAAAGGTCGAGATAGACGAGCAGATAGTCGGGCGAGTCGAGGCGCACGATGCTGTCGGTGGTGACGCCGGCATAATCGATGTCTACTTCGGCGTCGCGCACGCCAGGGCCGTAAATCATCAGTTGAAGGTGCGCGTCCTTCATCCCCACATACCAGTCGGTGGGGTCGATGCGGGTCACGCTGAAATCACTTGTTTTCTGCCGGGAGGCGGCAGTGGCCTCCATGGAATATGCGCCCGAAAGGAGGAGGATAAGGGCGACGAGGGGATACTGTATCTGTCTCATGATAAATAGGATATAATAATGTGTCAGTCGTGCAGAATGAGGGCTGATTGACCATCGGCGATGACGGCGGGTCCCGTCATCGTACCGAGACCTTCCTCACGGATGATACCACTACAGCCCACGACGGTGTAACGGCCCTCGGGGACGGTCACTTCCTGAGGCTCTGTCTGACCGTTGAGAATGACGATGATGTTGTTCCAACTGTCGATGGAATGGAGATTTTTGAGTCGGAACCCCACGACACCGGCAGGCATCGGGAGGAATTCCAGATGCTGTCTGACCGACTCGGCGTCGCCCAGGCGGAAGGCCTTGTGGTGGAGGCGCAGCGCGATGAGATTCCGGTAATAGTCGAACACTTGCGGATAGCGGTCCAGATGAGTCCAGTCGAGACGGTTGACGCTGTCGGGCGAATTGTAACTGTTGTGCACGCCCTGTTTGGTGCGCAGCATCTCCTCTCCTGACAGCAGGAAGGGAACGCCCTGGGAGGTCATCACGGCGGTCTGGGCCAACAGGTCGAGACGGATGAGGGCATCCTCACTCAGACCGGGAATGCTCGCACGGAGCCGGTCGGTGAGGCACATGTCGTCGTGACAACTCACATAACTGATCATCTGGGTGGGCTCTTCTGCCCACGGCGTATGGGTGTAGTTGACGAGGCTCATGTCCACTTGCGGGTGGGCGATGCCTCCGGCAATGCCGTACTTGATGCTTTCTTCCTCGCCCGTCAGTCCTGCAAGGAAGGCGCCCTTCGTGTCGTCGCTGAACGGTCCGCGCAAAGCGTCACGCAGTTCGTCGGAAAAGGCAGCGATGCGGGGCATCTGACCCACGTGGGCCTTGGTGGCCAGGAGGGAGTCGGGCAGGGCGCAACTGCCGGCGCTCCATCCCTCTCCGTAGATGAAGGCGGACGGATTGATTCCGTCGAGCGTCTTCCGTACAAGGTTCATCGTCGCGATGTCGTGGCAGCCCATCAGGTCGAACCGGAAACCGTCGACGTGGTAGGTCTCCGTCCAATGGCGGACGCTCTCCAGGATAAACGCCCGCATGGCGTCGCGCTCGGAGGCGGTCTCGTTGCCGCATCCGGAACCGTTGCTGTACTGTCCGTCAGCGGTCTTGCGGTAGTAGGCGTCGGGCCAGGTGCGCTGGAAGGCGCTGCCGGGAATGTTGAAAGTATGATTGTAGACCACGTCGAGGATGACGCGGATGCCGGCCCGGTGGAGGGCCTGCACCATCTGGCGGAACTCGCGCACGCGGCACGCCGGGTCGGCGGCGTCGGTGGCGTAGGAACCCTCAGGCACGTTGTAGTTGAGCGGATCGTATCCCCAGTTGTATTGCGGTATTTCAGAGTGCGCCTCGTCTACCGAGGCATAGTCGAACGAGGGGAGAATGTGGACGGCGTTGACGCCGAGCGACTGCAAATGGCGGATGGCCTTCTCCTCGGTGAGGGCCAGAAACTTGCCCTTGTAGCGCAGGCCGGAGGAGGGATGGACGGAGAAATCGCGGTGGTGCATCTCGTAGACGACAAGGTCGGCGGGCGAGGCGAGAAGCAGCGGCCGGTCATCGTCCCACCCCTCGGGCTTGACGGCAGGGCTCTGCCAGTCGATGATGGCGCCGCGCTGTCCGTTGATGCCCGCGGCACGGGCAAAGACACCGGGCGTCTCTCCCCACGTGCGGCCTCCGGTCTTCACCTCTATGGTATAGAAAAGTCCGGTGAGCGGCTTGTTGACGGTGGCTCGCCAGTGGCAGTCGCCTCGCCGGTGCTTCAGGGAAATCTCCTTGCAGGCGGTGCCGCCCTGTCCCTGCCGGTAAAGGCGCAGCGTGACCCGCTTGGCTGCAGGGTCGGCCACGAAACAGAATGAGGTCTTCCCGTCTTCCACGCTGACTTGCCGGAAATCGGCCGGTCTGGCTGTTGCCTTACTGAAGAAAAAGAAGAGTCCCATCACGATTACGGCTAAATGTTTCATAAATAAATTATTTTCGATGAAAATTTTGCACAACATCGTAAAACTTATATCTTTGCATCACTAAATCATCTGATATGGATACTACATTTACTGTAAAATCTGTACGTTTGCCCGAACCAGACTTAAAACTATTGAAAGATTTAGCCAAGAAATTCGGTTGGAAAATCATTCCTGAAAGGAAACTCAATGGGATCGAAGAAGGTCTTGAAGATATCCGTAAGGGAAATTTGTATGAATTTTCCGATGTTGACGAAATGTTTAACAGTCTGGGAGTATAATGTACAGGATTATTACCACAGGACGCTTTAATAAAGATTTGAAGCGTTGCAAGAAGAGAGGATTGGATATGAATCTTCTCCGTGAGGTTATACGCATTTTGTCTGAAAAAGGCGAATTGCCTCAGGAATATCGTCCTCATCTTTTGAGTGGCAATTACAACGGCGTTTGGGAATGCCACATTAAACCTGATTGGCTTTTGTTGTGGCGCCAAAGTGACAGCGAGCTTTACCTGTTGATGGTTGCAACAGGTACGCACGCTGATTTGTTCGATTAAACGCCGGGTATTCATTGGTTCTTATTTGGCAATCAGGGAAATGGCGAAACCGCCGCCGGGAGCTTCCTTGAGACGGAGCACGTCACCGCGTCTGACGGTGCGGCGGGTGATGGTGTAGGCCTTCGGATTCTTCTCGTAGTGGGCGTTCTTGGCGTCGGCATAGACGGTACACTCGTAGCGTCGGCCCTTGTCGAGGAAGTCGAGCGTGATGACCGACTGGTGGCCGTTCTCGTCGCACTTGCCCCCGACAAACCAGTTGCCGGTGCCTTTGGCCTTGCGGGCCACGGTGATGTAGTCGGCCGGTTCGGCCTCAAGGTAGACCGACTCGTCCCAATCGCAGGCCACGTCGCGGATAAACTGGAACGCATCCATGTATTTGGCATAGTTTTCGGGCAGGTCGGCCGCCATCTGGAGCGGACTGTACATGGTGACATACAGGGCCAGTTGACCTGTGAGCGTGGTGTGGATGATGTTGGGGTTGTCGCTCCACGTCTTCAACTGCGTCTCCAGGATACCGGGGGTGAAGTCCATCGGTCCGCCCTGCAGACGGGTGAAGGGCAGGATGACGGTATGGTCGGGGCGTGAACCGCCGAAGGCCTCGTATTCGGTGCCGCGGGCACTTTCATTGCCCACCAGGTTGGGGTAGGTGCGGCAAAGACCCGTGGGGCGCGTGGCCTCGTGGGCGTTGACCATGATGTGGTGCTTGGCCGCCTCCTTGATGACATACAGGTAATGATTGTTCATCGACTGACTGTAATGGTGGTCGCCGCGGGGAATGATGTCGCCCACGTATCCGGTCTTGACGGCGTCGTAGCCGTACTTCTGCATCAGGGCATAAGCCTCGGGCAGATGGCGCTCATAGTTTTGCGTGCTGGAAGAAGTCTCGTGGTGCATCATCAGTCTGACGCCCCTGGAATGAGCATATTCATTGAGCGCGTCGATGTCGAAGTCGGGATAGGGCGTGACAAAGTCGAACACGTCCCGTTTCCACCGGTTGGCCCAGTCTTCCCAACCCACGTTCCATCCTTCCACGAGCACCTGGTCGAGTCCGTTGTCGGCGGCAAAGTCGATGTAGCGGCGCACCTTCTCGGTGGTGGCGCCGTGACGGCCGTTGGGTTTGGCGCTGGCGTAGTCGGTCTCGCCCAACTTGACGGATGAGAACTCGTCGGTGTAGTTCCAACTACTCTTGCCGACAATCATTTCCCACCACGCGCCGCAGTATTTGGTGGGATGTATCCATGACGTGTCGTCGAGGGCGCAGGGTTCGTTGAGATTGAGTATCAGATGGCTTGCCAGCATGTCGCGGGCGTCGTCGCTCACCAGGACGGTGCGCCAGGGCGTGACGCAGGGTGTCTGCATACATCCCTTCAGACCGGTGGCGTCGGGGGTGAGGTGGGACGTGAAGACGAAGGTGCGGTCATCGAGGTCGAGGTGCATCGTGGCGTAGTCGAGACAGGCGGCCTCGTGGATGTTGATGTACAGGCCGTCGGCGGTCTTCATCTGCAGGGCCGTCTGCACGCCCGTCTCGGAAAAGACGGCCACGGACGAGTTGTCCCAGTTGACCGCGTCATGAAACTTCCCCCGGATTTCGGACAGGCGGCTCTGCTGGGTCTCTTGTTCCTGCGTGTCGTAATCGCCGGGAATCCACCAGGCGGTGTGGTCGCCCGTCATGGCAAACTCGGTTTTTTCTTCCTTAATCAGAAAATAATTGAGTTCTTGCTGGCGGGGAAACTCATACCTGAGACCCATGCCGTCGTCGTAGACGCGGAAACGGATCAGGATGTCGCGACCGGTGGCTTCCTGACGCAGTGTGACGGCCAGTTCGTTGTAATGGTTGCGGATGGCGGACGTCTCGCCCCAGACGGGGCGCCAGGTCTCGTCAAAGGTGGAGATCTCCTGTTGTGTGACGCTGAATCCGTCCATCAGGTCGGTCTCCTGCAATCCTTTCGAGGCATGCTTGTCCTTGGCCAGCTCCAGTCCCAGGTGGGAGGGCTTGACCACGGGACGGCCCTTGTAGGTCATTTCATACTGCGGACGGGTGCCGTCGAGCGAGAACGTCACGCTGACCTGTCCGCCTGGTGAGGTCACGGTCTGGGCAGAGAGAGGCAGGAACGCCGCTGCCGCCAGTGTCAGGGATAACAAATGTTTTTTCATCTTTCCGTTATTTTCTGCCTGAGTCTAAGATAAGTCCTTTGATATTGTCGGAGAAGTCGCGGTCGGCCGCCAGATCCTCGATGTTAAGGTGCATGCGGTAACGCCAGTAGTGCTTCGGATTGGCGGGGATGTTGATGCGCTCGGCATCCGCGTCGGGCAGGCGCAGGTCCTCGTCAATGGCGAGCCAGTCCTGAATGGAGAGGATGCAGAGCATCGACGGCGACGTGAGGTGACGCGAGATGATGTCGCGGGCCAGCCATCCCGGCAGGGGATGGGGCGCGGCGCCGCCCCGGTAGAGCATCGTGTTGTAATAGTCTTGCGTGCGGGCCTCGTCCTCGTCCCACCACTGGCGCAGCGTGGGCATGTCGTGGGAGGATATCGTGCAGACCGACCTGTAGGGGTTTTGCGACAGGTGCCCGAATCTCACCTTCGGGTCCTTGGGCATCGACTGGAGTTCGAGACTGAGAATCTTGAGTTCGTTCATCACCCACGACACGCAGTCGGTCACCATGCCCAGGTCCTCGGCACAGACGAGCATGCGCGTGGCCTGGACGAGCCGGGGCAGTTTCTTCATTGCCTCACGGTACCAGAACTGGTTGTTGCGGCGGTAGTAGTAGTCATTGTAGAGGCGGTTGAACGCCGTCTTGTCGCTGTCGTAAAGCGTCTCGTAGATGAAGTCGAACTGCACCGAGATGCGGGGATGAAACTTGTTCTTGTCCTTGCGGTCGCGCAGGAAGAGGACATCGCTGATGAGGGCGTAGAGGCCGTCGCGCACATGGTCGGCCGTCATGTCGGGATGGCGGCGGGCAAAGTCGCCGGTGGCGAAATAGGCCTCCACCTTGCGCTGTGTGTCATATTCGGGCCGCATCTCCCACATGTCGTCGTGGGTGTGGCGGAGGAATTCCTCCTTGATGACGCCGGCCTTGTCGCCGAACATCCTGGCCAGTACCCAGTCGGCGATGAACGGACGGGTGAACAGGTCCTCCTGCCACTTGAGACCATAGGCCTCGATTTCCTCGCGCGTCATGGCCAGGGCGGGGGAGAACTGCCCCAGCAGACCGTGGACGGAATGGATGGGAATCTCCCAGATGCGGAAGAATCCGAGGACGTGGTCGATACGGTAGGCGTCGAAATACTTGGCCATGTTCTGGAAACGGCGCACCCACCAGCGGCATCCGTCCTGAATCATGGCGTCCCAATTGTAGGTGGGGAAACCCCAGTTCTGTCCGTTGACGGAGAAATCGTCGGGCGGTGCGCCCGCCTGTCCGTTCATGTTGAAATAGTCGGGTTCCATCCACACGTCGCATCCGTGGCGGTTGACCCCGATGGGGATGTCGCCCTTGAGGATGACACCCTTCTCGCGGGCCTCGCGGTGGACGTCCTTCAACTGCCGGCTGAGGATGTATTGTACGAAATAGTAGAAGGCGGCCTCCTTGAAGGCCTTGGCGCGCGGATTGGAGAGTGCCTTGCGCTCGGTCTCCTGCCAGCGCTCGTGACCTTTCCAAAGGGAGAAGTCGGCCGTGCCGTTCTCCTCGCGCAGCACACAGTATCGGGCATAGGGCACGAGCCACTGCTCCTCTTCCTTGAAAAACTGCTTGAAGGCGGCGCTGGAGAGGGCGCGCTGACCTTCCTGCGCGTACAATTCCTTTAAATATGCCGTCTTGGCGGCGTTCACCTGTTCGTAGTCGATTTGCGGCAGGGCGTTGAGTTTCTCGCGCAGGGTCTCGAAGTGCCGCCTCTTCTCCTCGTCTTTCAGGGCGGGAAGAGCGGTGAGGTCGGCATATTGCGGATGGATGGCGAAGATACTGATACAACTGTAGGGGTAGCTGTCCGTCCAGGTGTGGGTGGTCGTGGTGTCGTTGACAGGCAGAATCTGCAGGACGCTCTGGCGCGTCTGTGCGATGAAACCGACCATTTTGCGCAGGTCACCGAAGTCACCCACACCGAAACTGTCCTTGCTGCGGAGCGAGAACACGGGCACGAGCGTACCCGCCAGTTTGCGGTTGGCCATGGCGAAGAACGCCTGGTCCAGTTCGTATACCGTCACCTCGCCCGAAGGCATGGCGGGAACGTGCACGATGCGGTTGGCGCCCGTTTCCCAAAGCGGTGAGACATCTTGTTTGTCATGGAGGGCGACAAACTTGAATTCGACGGTTCCATCGGGGAAATCGGCCGCATTGAGGTCTACAAGCCACTCGTTGTAATGGTGCTGGCACATCGCCTTGGCCTTGGTGGGTTGCCAGCAGCCGAGACACTTCGCACTGCCGGTGACGGCCAGGCGCTGCCCCTTCCGCAGTTGGGGCGCCCTCACCTTGAGACGGACGGTGCGGTCGAACGAGGTCTTCTGGGTGCGTGCTGGCGTCATCCCGTTGACGCAGTCGGTGAAGGCCGAACTGTAGAGATAGGCGTCCTCGGGGATGTCGATCCAATGGTCGTAGACGGTGTAGGCGCCGGCTTTCTGGGCGGAGAGCTCCAACCGGTGGGGCTGGGTCTGCCACTCGCGGCGCGCCTCGACGCCGTCGCGGCGCACGCTGTAATAATAATCGGTGGCGGCGGTCAATTTCTCCGCGGTCTTTCCGCTCAGAATCCGAGTCCAATGCTCGCCGTCGAGGGTCATCATCGGAAAGGCGGATACTTTCTCTTCCGTCAGAACGTTCAGGACCAGGTCTTCACCGAAGGCGGTCCGGTAGGCTATATTGAATGTTATCTTCATGGCAAAACGGTTTAAGCGTGTTTTTTATCCCGGATAATGCCTACGGCCATCGACCCGAGAATGAGTAATATGCCGGCTGCAATCATCATACTGCTCTGCGCGCCGCCCACCTGCTCGAGGATGAGTCCGCCGAGCACGGCGGCCACGATTTGCGGGATGCAGATGGTGCAGTTGAACAGTCCGAGGTAGGCGCCCATGTGACCGTAGCCCTCCAGGGCGTTGGTCACGAAGGTGAACGGCATGGCCAGCATGGCGGCCCAGGCGCAACCGATGAGGAGGAAGGGCACGAACTGCAGGTACTTGTCGCCGATAAACGGTATCATGGCGAATCCGATACCGCCCAGCAGCAGACTGAGGGAATAGGCGATTTTGGTGTTCTTGAACTGCGGCAGCAGGGATGCCCAGATGACGCTGCCCACGGCCTGTACGGCATAGAGGATGCCGACCCAGTTGCCGGCCTCCTGATACTCGGCCGTCTCGGTGGCGGTGGCGTCGACGTTCCACACCGTCTCGGCGATGGCGCCCGTGGTGTAGGTCCACATGAAGAGGAGGGCGGCCCAACAGAAAAACTGCACCAGTCCGACGTGCCAGAACGTGGCGGGCGCGTTCTTGAGCAGCGTTAGCCAGTTGGCCTTCTCCTCCCTGACGTCGTCCTTGACGGGATGATACTCTGCATATTCGGCGGGCGGCAACTCGCGCACCTTCAGGACGGTGTAGATGACGCAGAGAATGAGGATTGCCGCACCCACGTAGAACGACCAGATGACCGAGTCGGGCACGACGCCCTTCTCAGCCTCGTTGCTGATGCCCAGCCAGGTGAAGAAGAAGGGGAAGACGAAACCCACCACGCTGCCGGCGTTGCAGAGAAAACTCTGGATGGAGTAGGCCTTGGCCTTCTGCCGCTCGTTGACCATGTCGCCCACGAGCATCTTGAAGGGTTGCATGGCCATGTTGAGGCTCGTGTCGAGAAACATCAGGGCGATGAGACCGAAAATCATGGCCACCGAGAACGTCATGCCCAGTGAACCGGCATTGGGCAGGAGGCACATGACGGCCACGGCCACGGCGGCGCCGACAAACAGGTAAGGAATGCGGCGGCCGAAGCGGCACCACGTCTTGTCTGACAGGGTACCGACTATCGGTTGGACGATGATGCCCATCAGGGGCGGCAGTATCCAGAAATAACTCAAATTGTGCGGGTCGGCGCCCAAGGTGGCGAAGATGCGCGAGATGTTGGCGCTCTGCAGGGCGTAGGCGATTTGCACGCCGAAAAATCCGAAACTCAGGTTCCAGAGTTTCCAAAAACCCAAATCGGGACGTTCTTTGTAATTCATATCCTTGAGAATTTATTGATTTTCTTTCCTTGTCTATCTTGTCGTGCCGCGGATGACCAGACGGGTGCGGACCACGCGCCGCTCCACCTTCTCCGGGGGTATGAGGCGCTCCACCTTGCCGATGAGGATGTCGGCGGCCTCCTCGCCCACGACGAATCCGCGCTGTTCGACCGTGGTCAGGGGCGGGTCGCAGGCCACGGCCCGCTGTCCGTTGGTGAATCCGCAGATACTCAGGTCGTCCGGTACGCGGAATCCCATCCGCTTGGCCGTGTAGAGAATGCCGATGGCCGTGTCGTCATTGACGGCGAAGAAGGCGTCGGGACGGTCGGGCATGGACAGCAGTTCGGGTGTAATCTCCTCGGCCGTCTCGCGGTTGTCGCAGATGCGCATCAGGCGCTCGTCGGGTTGCATCCCGTTTTTCAGGAGGGCGTCGCGGTAACCGTTGTAGCGGTTTTTGGAAATCTCCAGCGTCATCGACGACCCGTAGAATCCGATGCGCCTGCAACCGGTGTCGATGAGATGCACCACGGCGGTGTAGGCGCCCATGTAGTCATCGACCACCACCCTGCTGGCGTCGACGCCCGTGCAGATGCGGTCGTAGAAGACGAGCGGCACGCCGCAGTCGAGCAACCGCTGGAAATGGTCGTAGCGCCGGGTGTCCTTGGCCTGGGAGACGATGATGCCGCACACCTTATTCTTATAGAAGGAGTCGCAGATGCGCACTTCCCGCTCATACTGTTCGTCGCTTTGCGCCACCATGATGCGGTAACCGCGCTTGGAGGCCTCCTCCTCTATGCCGCTCAGCACGGAGGAGAAATAATAGTGTGTGAACTGCGGGATGATGACGCCGATGATCTTCATCGGCGACACGCGGCTGTGGCGCAGGGCCTCGCCGATGACGTTGGGGTAGAAGTTGTGCGCCTCGGCATATTCCCTGATGCGCGCCTTCTGGGCCTGGCTGATGCGCGGACTGTCGCTCAGGGCGCGTGACACCGTCGCTACGGAAACACCGAGTTCCCGGGCGATGTCTTTCATCGTGAAATGAGTCTTTTCTTCCATCCGAATTGTTTAGGTTTTCAGCCAGACAGGGTGTGCAATTTTTGCAAAGATACACCTTCTTTGACAACGTTGTCCTTTTTGATAATTTTTCTTTTTCATTTCAGTGTGCAAACGTTTGCATTGTATAAATAACGTTTTTATCCGCAAAAAAAGTACAGGGTATTGTCAAAAAATCTATTTTTGCAATGTGAATCGCCTGAACTGACCGCATTCAAATCTGATGAACAATATATTAACTAACCTAAATAGCAACATGATGAAGCAGGTAAAATTCAAATTCCCTGTTAGGATGCTCGCCCTGATGTTAGGGCTTTTCCTATCGATTGGAGCCTTTGCACAGCAAATCACTGTCAACGGCAATGTGAAAGACGCTACCGGCGAACCTGTTATCGGCGCTACGGTCCGCGTGGCCGGACAGAGTGGCGGCGTGATAACCGACTTGGACGGTAATTTCACCATTGAAGCGCCCGAAGGCGCGACCTTGCAGATTTCCTACATCGGATTCGAGACCAAGGAAGTCAGTGCGTCGCCCAACGTGGCCGTCACCATGGAAGACGACGCCGCTCAGGCGCTGAACGAGGTGGTGGTCATCGGTTACGGTACCGTCAAGAAATCCGACCTGACCGGTTCGGTGGCCGCCTTGAGGCCCGACAGCAAGAACAAGGGTCTCGTGGTCAATCCGCAGGACATGCTCGCCGGTAAAGTGGCCGGTGTGAGTGTCACGAGCGACGGCGGTACGCCGGGCGGCGGTTCGACCATCCGTATCCGTGGCGGTTCGTCCCTGAACGCCAGCAACGACCCGTTGATAGTCATCGACGGTGTGGCCATGGACAACAACGGTGTGAAAGGTTTGGCCAACCCCCTGTCGATGGTCAACCCGCAGGACATCGAGAGTTTCAACGTATTGAAGGACGCCTCTGCCACGGCCATCTACGGTAGCCGCGGTTCGAACGGTGTCATCATCATCACCACCAAGAAAGGCCGCAAGGGCCAGAAACGCCCGCAAATCCAGTATGCCGGCAATGTGACCGTGAGCATGAAGAAAAACAACATCGACGTGCTCGACGGAGACGCTTTCCGCGAGTATGTCGCCAACGCTTACGGTACGGGCAGCGAGGCTTACAACCTGCTTGGTACGGCCAACACCGACTGGCAGGAGGAGATTTACCGCACGGCCATCAGTCACGACCACAACGTGACCATCAGCGGTGCCGTGAAAGATCTGCCTTATCGCTTGAGCGTCGGTTATACGGGCAATCAGGGTATCCTGAAGACTTCTGAATTCGACCGTGTGACGGGTGCCGTCAATCTGAATCCGTCGTTCCTCAACGACCACCTGACGTTCAACATCAACGCCAAGGGCATGTGGGCCAAGTCGACTTACGCCAATACGGGTGCCGTGGGCGCCGCCGTGTGGTATGACCCCACCCAACCGGTGACCGTGGGCAGCGGATACGAGAACTATGCCGGTTATTACCAGTGGCTGACGGGCGCCTCCTTCGGCGATGCCGCCTGGCCGACGACGGTCAACACCAACGCCACGGCCAACCCTGTGGCTCTCCTCAACCTCAAGGATGACCACGCCATCAGCCGGTCGTTCATCGGCAGCGCCGACATCGACTACAAGGTGCACGGATTCGAGGACTTGCGTCTGCACGCCACGTTCGGCGCCGACATCAGTCAGGGTACCCAGCAGACCGACATCAGTCCGTATTCGAGCGAGTCCCACTACTACGGCAGTTACGGTTGGGACCGCATCCTGAAGCGCAACTTCACTTTCTCCGCTTACGCACAATACTACCACGACTTCAACGACCGGTACAACAATCACTTCGACATCATGGCCGGTTATGAGTGGTCGCACTTCTGGCGCAAGCAGCACAACTCTTACTGGGGTATTTATCCTTCCACGTCGGCCAGTGCCGGACAGGAATACCAACGCACGTATTACGACTACGCGACGGAAAACTACCTCGTAAGTTTCTTCGGCCGTGCCAACTGGAGTCTGATGGACCGTTACTATGTGACGTTCACGCTGCGTGACGACGGTTCTTCCCGCTTCAAGGACCACTGGTCACTCTTCCCATCCGCAGCCTTTGCCTGGAAGATGAAGGATGAGAACAACCTGAGGGACATCGACTGGCTGTCCGACTTGAAACTCCGTCTGGGTTGGGGTATGACCGGTCAACAGGACGGTATCGGCGACTACAACTACTTCGCCGTGTATTCCGTGAGCAGCGGCAACGGCAGTTATTATCCGCTCCTGGACACCAGTACCGAAAAGGGTACCCTTTATCGTCCTACGGGTTACAACCCGGACCTGAAGTGGGAAATCACCACCACCTACAACATCGGTCTCGACTGGGGTCTGTGGAATCAGCGCCTCACCGGTAGCGTGGACTGGTACTACCGCAAGACGACCGACCTGATCTGCTACGCTCCGATGCCGATGGGCACCAACTTCGTCAATGCCTACAACCAGAATATCGGCAGTCTGCGCAACACCGGCGTGGAGGCCTCCTTCAGTTGGAAAGCCCTCCAGACCAAGGACTGGTACTGGGTCATCGACTACAACCTGACCTACAACGACAACAAGATTACGAAGATCACCGGCAGTGACAACGACCTGATTGAGGTGGGCGGCATCAGCGCCGGTACGGGTTACACCATCCAGGCCCATACCGTGGGTAAGCCGGCCAACTCGTTCTACGTGTTCCAGCAGGTATACGACGAGAACGGCAACGCCCTTGAAGGTGTCTATGTGGACCGCAACGGCGACGGCAAGATCAACGACAGCGACAAGTATTTCTACAAGAGTCCCTGGGCTCCTGTGACGATGGGTCTTTCTTCCCGCACGGAATACAAGAACTGGGACTTCGGATTCTCCCTGCGCGCCAGCATCGGCAACTATGTCTACAACGACTGGGAAGCCGGAATGGCCAATGTCGAGAAGGTCTACTCGCAGTTGGGTTACGGTTATCTGTCCAACCGCACGCCGGCCGCCATCGAGGCCAACTGGCAGACGTATGACAATCCGCGGAGCGACCGCTTCGTTCACAACGCTTCCTTCCTGAAGTGTGACAACATCACCTTGGGTTACAGTTTCGCCAACCTCTTCAAGAGCGGCAACTGGGGCGGCGTAGGCGGCCGTGTTTATGCTACCGTGACCAACGTGTTCACGATTACCAAGTATGACGGTCTTGACCCGGAGGTGTTCGGCGGTATCGACAGCAACATGTATCCGCGTCCTTTCTCCTGCATTTTCGGACTCAATCTGAACTTCTAATCTAAAAGCATATACTACAATGAAAAGATATTTCAAAAAATTCGTTCCCGCGGCTTTGATGCTGGTAGGGTTTTTGAGCGCTTGCACGGGTGATTTGGACGTGACCCCGATTGACCCGAACCTAAATTCGACGCTGGACGTTCCGGCACTTTTCAACAAGTGTTACGCCGGTCTTGCCCTCCAGGGTAACGGCGGTGCCGACGGCGACAGTGACGTGAGCGGTTTCGACGGCGGGTCCATCACCTTCATCCGCCAGATGTGGAATGTCAATGAATTGCCTACCGACGAGGCCATCTGCTGTTGGGGCGACCCGGGTATTCCCGAATACAACTACGCTACATGGACGTCCTCGCACGAGATGATGACGGCCTTCTACAACCGTCTGTATATCGCCATCGCCATCTGCAACCAGTATCTGGACGTGGCCAGCGACTACGACGAGACGATGACGGCGGAGGTGCGCTTCCTGCGTTGTCTCTACTATTATTATCTGCTGGACACTTACCGCAACGTGCCGTTCGCCGACCATGTGTCGAGCGAGAAACCGGTACAGTATTCCGGCGAGGAACTCTATGCCTGGTTGGAAGAGGAACTCCTGACCAACGTGGAACCTTACCTGAACAGTCCGTCGCCCAAGACCGACAGCAACTCGCTCTACGGCCGTGCCGACAAGGCTGCCGCCTGGATGCTGCTCATGCGCCTTTACCTCAATGCCGAGGTCTATACCGGTACGGCTCAGTGGGCCAATGCCGAGACGTATGCCGAGAAGGTCATCAACTCCGGTTACTCATTGAGCGAGAAGAAGGTCAACGGCTGGAGCGGTTACCAACTGATGTTCATGGGTGACAACGGTTCCAACGGTTCTTCCTGCGAGGCCATCCTGCCCGTGCTCTATCAGGGTGACACCACCACCGCATGGGGCGGCACGCTCTTCCTGATGGCCTCCACCTTTACCGGTGACATGCACCCCATCAAGGGTGACGACGAGACCACCAACGGAACGGACGCCCTCTGGGCCGGCAACCGCTGCCGTCCCGACCTGGTGAAGAAGTTCTTCCCCACGGCCACACCGCCCAACGTCGCCTCTTACGACATGGTGGAGGAGGCCGGTGACGACCGCGCCATCTTCTGGGGTCTGGACCGCACGCTCGACATCGAGAGCACGGGCGACTTCAAGTGCGGTTTCTCCGTGGCTAAGTTCCTCAACGTCTACAGTACGGGTCAGACCATCGGTACCAACTCCACCCATCCTGATGCCGACTTCTTCCTGATGCGTCTGGCCGAGGCCTATCTGGCTTACGGCGAGGCTTCCGCCCATCTTAACGGCGGCAATGCCGACGCCAAGGGCGTCACCTACCTGAACACGCTCCGCACGCGCGCCAACGCCACCAGCAAGAGCAGTTTCTCGCTCGAGGACATTTGTGACGAGTGGGCACGCGAGTTCTACTTCGAGGGCCGTCGCCGCAGCGACCTGGTCCGCTTCGGCAAGTTCGGCGGCAACTCCGACTACGTCTGGCAGTATAAGGGCGGCACTTACGCCGGCAGGAATTTCGACGCTTACCGCAACGTTTATCCGATTCCTGTGGATGACTTGTCGACCAACGGCAACCTGACTCAGAATACCGGTTATTAATAAGGAATACAACTATGAGAAAAATATTCAGTATCGTATGTCTGCTGCTGTGCGGCGTATGCCTGTTCACAGCCTGTGAGGACGACAATGACAGCAATCCCGTAATCGGAACGCCGACGACTTTCGTCCTCAATACTCCGGCCTATGCCAACTCCGCAGTCGATTTGGCGTCGACCGACTCCCTGAGATTCACCTGGTCGCAACCCGATTACGGCGGTTTCCCCCTGGCTTGCGAATACCAGTTGCAAGTGTCCCTGACGGGCAATTTCACCACCGAGTATGATGAGAACGCCGAGGATAACACGGGTGCCGACTACATCACCCTGGATGACTACTTCACCACCTGCATGGGTCTCGTAGGCGCTTACGACGTCAACATCGCCGCCGAGAAACTGGCGGGATGGCAGAGCGAGGACGACGTGCCCGACACGCAGACCATCTACGTGCGCGCCACCTGCTACGTGCCCGGTTCTTCCTCCCTGTCTTCCACGGAGACGATTTACTCGAACGTCATCAACATCCAGACCGCTCCTTACTATGAGGAACTCACGGCTGCCGATCCTGAGATCTGGTATCTCGTAGGTGCCTGCATCGGTGACGGTTCTTGGAACAACTCTCAGGCCGGTATCGGTACGGGTCTGATTCCGATGCAACCTGTCAACGGCGGCGAGTATGACGCCAAGACCGGTCAGGGTGAGATTATCTGGATAGGTTACCTCACGCCCGACGGATTCAAACTCATTAAGACACCGGGTTCATGGGATGACCAGTGGGGCCAGAGCGACGGCGCGTTCGTCAAGAACGACGGCGGTTCGAGCAACATCACGGTCGACGAGTCGGGCTACTACAAGGTGACGCTCGACACGAAGAACGACAAACTCACCATCGAGTCGTACTCCGCACCCACGACCTACGGAGCCATGTGTATCTCCGGCGACTTCAACAGTTGGAGCACCGAGACGGCCATGAATCCGTGCAATACCTACGGCGGCGACAACCACGACTGGTACTATGACCTTGACGCCTCCGACGGCGACACCACGGCCAAGTTCCTGTCCGACTACTCCTGGAACGTCAACTGGGGTGACACGGCCTTCCCCTACGGATGGGGCGTGAGCAACGGAGCCAACATCCCCGTCACTCAAGGTTCTTACCGCATTATCTTCAATGATATCACCGGTTACTACACCTTTATCTCACTTTAAGTAAACAATACGCCCGTGCCGGTCGGCCAAAGGCCGGCACGGGAAACCAACAAACCGCAAGAAATATGAAAAAAGCAGCATTGTTTATAAGCATGGCCCTGCTCATGGCCGCCTGCTCGGACGATTACACCGACTGGGCTACGCCGCAGGGATACTCTCAGGACGACGTCTACAACGTGTCCTTGTCTGTCAACAGTGCGTCGGCCATCGACTTTGCCAATGTCACGGCCGACAGCGTACAACTCTTTGTGCCGACGATTACCTCCACCGTAGACGGCCAGACCACCTACAGCGTGGTGGTAAGCGATGAGGAGGGCACCAATTCCGTGACCCTGAACGCCAACAGCGAAGGTTACGTGGACGCCGACGAACTGCAAGCTGCCGTGGAGACGCTTTACGGCAAGAATCCGACGGCGCGCACGCTCAATCTGGCTGTTTCGGGCTACACCGTCATCGACGGACAAAGCGTGAAGACCACCGGTGAGACCACCGCGACGGTCTCGCTCGATGCTCCGTTTATCGATTCCGGTTATTGGTTGACCGGTGATTTCGCAGGTTGGAACAAGGACGGCGCATTGCAGTTCAGCCACAGCGACGCCGACGTCTATGACGATCCTTACTTCACCATTGTCTTCACCACCACGGCCGACAACCAGTATTGGAAGATTATCTCGCAGACCAATTATGACGGCGACTTCTGGGCAGGCGGCGAAACGGGCGTCGTGGGCGTGACCACTGACGGCGACACCTCCACGTCGGGTTCGCTGACCACCGACAATCCCGGTGCCGGCAAGATTGAGACCGCAGGCATGTACAAACTCACCATCAACATGATGGACTACACCTATGAGATTACGCCGGTGGCACCGCAGTTCTACATGGTGGGCGCACTGCCCGGATGGAGCGAGGACGGCGCCAAGACCGCACTGCTTTATCCCACGTCGGCCACGGTGATGAGTTACACGTCGAAGTATACGGGTGCCTGGGACCTCAAACTCTGGAACAAGAACGACCTCGGCAACTGGGACGTGGCTTACGGTTGCGTCAACGACGGTGACAATTCCGAGAGCGGTACGCTGACCAATTCGGGCGCGGGCGCCATTTCCGCTCCGTCGGCTGAATACTATACCTTCAGCATCGACCTGAGTACGATGACCTACACCTGGACCAAACTCTCCGACCAGTCGCCGACGGAATTCGCCACGATGGGCATCGCCGGTTCGTTCAACGGTTGGAGTTTCAGCGGAATGACGCAGGTGACGCCGCACAACTGGTATGTGCAGACCACGCTTTCCGAGGGCGACGAGATCAAGTTCCTCAGCGACTCAAGTTGGGCCAACAACTGGGGTACCGACCTCACCGTGACAAGCGCCTCCTTCTACGGAACGGGTACGCAGAACGGCGCCAACATCAAGATTGGAGAGTCGGGCACATACAACATCTACCTGAATGACATCACGGGCGAGTTCGCCTTTGTCGTTGAGGAGTAAACCATAATTGCAAACCAATCAAAGGCGGTCTTTCCCCGGAAAGACCGCCTTTCTGACTTAACATGAACATGAAGAAAATCCTCATTCTCGCCTTGTCGCTCCTGTGGATGCCGACGCTCAGGGCGCAGCGCTGGCTCGGCGGTGACATCTCCCTGTTGCCTTCCTACGAGGACGCCGGTACCAAGTATTATGACAGGAAGGGCACGGAGTGGTCGGCCCTGAACATCTTCAAGGACGTGGGCTGGCGCGCCATGCGCGTGCGCCTGTTCGTCGACCCTTCCAACGCCAGTGACGAGCACAAGGGCGAAGGCGTCTGCCAGGACCTGCCTTACGTCATCCGACTCTCCAAGCAGATTAAGGAGGCCGGTCTGCAGTTGATGCTCGACCTGCATTACAGCGACACGTGGGCAGACCCCTCGAAACAGTTTGTCCCCAAACGGTGGGAGAGGGAATCCACGGGCGTCAGGGCCCGGAAATATCCTAAGGCGCTGGCCGACTCGGTCTATGCCTACACCACGCACGTGCTCAAGACCTTGAAGGCCGAAGGCATCGTGCCCGACATGATACAGACGGGCAATGAGATTACTTACGGCATGCTGTGGCCCGCCGGCAAGGTGATGCCCGATGACGATGCCAACTGGGACGTGTTCTCCTCCCTGCTCAAGGCAGGGGTGAAGGCGTGCCGGGAGCAGTGTCCGGAGGCACAGGTCATCATCCATACCGAACACGCGCAAGACTGGAACGCCACGCGCGGTTATTATGAACGGATAGGGCGTTACGGCGTCGACTACGATGTCATCGGACTGAGTTACTATCCCATGTGGCACGGTACGGTACGTCATTTGGGCGTGGTGATCGACTCGCTGCACCAGGTGTTCTCCAAACCGGTTATGATTGTGGAGACGGCGGCGTATTACTCGCATGAGAATGACCCGTGGGAAAGCGGCAAGAATCACGACGGCGAGGCCTATCCCGCCACGGTGGAAGGCCAGAGGCAGTTTGTCGAGGACCTGGTGGCCGAACTGAGCGGTCATAAGTGTGTGACGGGTCTGTTCTGGTGGTTCCCGGAGGAGAACGGTTCCGGAAAGCAGGTGACGCACAACTGGCTCAACCGCGGACTGTTTGACAACCGGACCGGCAAGGCATTGCCCGCGCTTTCCGCCCTGCGTCCGTTTACCGTGACGGGTTCGGGCAGGGGCCGCCGGCCTTTCCGTCCCCGTCCCGTCATCGACGAACCGGCGGAACAGTGGTCGCCCACCACGCTGATCGTGATGTACGATGAGAGCGTCGGCAAGAAATATCTGAAGGAAGCCTTCGAGAAGAGCGGTGCGGAAATCATTTACGAATACAGGATCATCCACGGTTTCGCCATCCGCAAACCCGACAGCATGACGCTCGACGAGGCCATCGAATATTACAAGAAGGTGAAAGGGTGCATCGCCGTCAACAAGGACCGGAGGGTCCAACTGATGGAACAGCATTGATGCAAACGTTTGCACAATGTTTTCCGGAAAATCTTTCGTAGAAAGAAAACGAATTGTCGGACAATACGTTACTTTTGCAACAGAAGAATCATTTGAGAAGATATGAAACGACTGATTACTACTCTCCTGACCCTGACCGCCACGTTGGGCATGATGGCCCAAGGATGGCCTGAAGCCTACGGCGGTGTGATGCTGCAAGGATTCTATTGGGATTCTTACAGTGCGTCCAAATGGACCAAACTTGAATCAAGTGTCGCCGATTTCGCCGGTACGTTCGACCTGATTTGGATTCCGCAAAGCGCCAAGGCCGCCGCTTCCGGACAGTCGATGGGCTACGACGACCTGTATTGGTTTTCCAACTACAGCAGTTCGTTCGGCAGCGAAAGCGAACTCCGCTCCATGATACAGACCTTTGCCGCCAACGGCATCGGCACCATTGCCGACGTAGTCATCAACCACCGCGGCAACGTGTCCAACTGGGTCGACTTTCCCGCAGAGACTTACAACGGCGTGACTTATCAGTTGGTCTCCACCGACATCTGCGCCGATGACGACGACGGCGCCACCCTGACGTGGGCCACATCCAACGGATACTCGCTCAGCAGCAACAACGACACGGGCGAAGGCTGGAGCGGCATGCGCGACCTCGACCACAACAGCAGTAACGTGCAAACCTGTGTGAAGGCTTACCTCGACTTCCTGCTCAACGACCTCGGCTATGCCGGTTTCCGCTACGACATGACCAAGGGCTACAGCGGCAGTTTTACGGGCCTCTACAACGCATCGGCCAATCCTACCTATTCCGTGGGAGAATACTGGGACGGCAATGCCGCCACGGTGAAGAACTGGCTCAACGCCACCAAGGTGGACGGCAACATCATGAGCGCCGCCTTCGACTTCCCCTTCCGCTATACGGTGCGCGACGCCATTAACAACAGCAACTGGTCATCGCTTTCCTCCACGTCGCTCATGAGCGACGCCTCTTATCGCCGCTATAGTGTGACGTTCGTGGAGAATCACGATACCGAATACCGTTCCTCTTCCGAACAGCAGGACCCGATCAAGTCGGACACCCTGGCCGCCAACGCCTGGATGCTCGCCATGCCGGGAACGCCCTGCGTCTTCCTGAAACACTTCCTCGACTATCCCACTGAAATCAAGGCCATGGTTGCTGCCCGGAAGTTTGCCGGCGTCACCAACACGAGTGCCATGAGCAAATACACGTCATCGAGCAATTTCTACGGCGCTTATTCCGAAGGAACCAACTGCCAACTGCTGGCCGTCGTAGGCCCGGGTGCGGCGTCTTACAGCGTGACGTCCAAGTGGGTGGAGATACTGTCGGGTTATCATTACCGCTATTTCATCCCCAAGACCACGGAGACGGCCTACGTCGACCTGGCCTCCGGCACGTATGAGGGCAGTCAGCAGGCCACGCTGACCGCCGTGTCCGCCACCGACGGCGCCCAACTGGTATATACCACCGACGGCACTACGCCGACGGCGTCCTCCACGACGGTAAGCAGCGGTACGACAATCGGCATTGCGGAGAGTTGCACGCTCACCGTGGGTCTGCTCATCAACGGCACCGTCAGTGGTGTCATCACCCGCGAGTATGTCATCGAGGAGACTGAGGCCTTCGAACCCTACGACGTCACGGTGTATGTCAACACAGACAACGTGAGTTGGTCGACGGTCAATTACTGGTGTTGGGACCAGGACGGCAATACTGTTTCCACAAAGACCTCATGGCCGGGCGACCGGGTGACCGCCACCACGACCATCGACGGCAAGACATGGTATTACAAGACCTACACCATCACGAGTGAGGACATGCAACTCAACTTCGTGTTCAGCACGGGCAGCGGTTCGCCGCAGACGGTCGACTGCACGGGCGTGACGGACGACGTCTATTACGAAGTGTCCACGGAGAAGTCGGGCAGCAAGTATCTGGTAAACGTCACCACAGCCATCCAGCAGATTGTCAACAGCGTGCGGCAGGCGGACGAGGCCTGGTACACCATCAGCGGACAGTGCATAGACCGTCCCATGCATAAAGGTATTTATATCCGACAGGGTAAAAAGTACGTTTTCAAATGATTCTGAAAAGCCGGTCCGTTGAAAGGGCCGGCTTTTTCATTGCTTTTATTTTGACAATTCAGGAAAAAGTCGTAAGTTTGCGGCCGACAATTTAATTACCAACTACCTAACCCATATCGACATGACATACCGCAAATACCTGTTGACGACTATCCTGAGTCTGTTGCTTTTGCCTGCTTCCGCCGTCAAGTACGTCGGCGGCGACATTTCCCTGTTGCCCACCTACGAGGACCACGGTGCCGTCTATTATGACACTGACGGCAATAAAATCACCGACATGCTCAGTTATTTCGCCTCGCAGGACCTCAATGCCATGCGCGTGCGCCTCTTTGTCAACCCCGACAATGCCAGCGACGACGACAAGGGCGACGGTGTCCTGCAGGACATCGAATACGTGAAGGCGCTCGGCAAGCGCATCAAGGATGCCGGTTTTGCCTTCCTGCTCGACTTCCATTACAGTGATTCCTGGGCAGACCCGACCAAGCAGTATACGCCGGCCGACTGGGCGTCGCTCTCCGACAGCGAACTCTACACGAAGGTTTACGACTACACCAAGGACGCGCTCCAGCAACTCATTGACGCGGGCGCCACACCCGATTTCATCCAGATAGGCAACGAAATCTCCTACGGTATGCTGTGGGGCGTCAGCGGCGGTACGCTGAAGAAATGCTACACGTCATCCACGGCCAACTGGTCGCGCTTCACCACGCTGCTCACCAAGGCTTCCGCCGCCTGCCGGGAGGTCTGTCCCGCCGCCAAGGTCATCATCCATACGGAACGTGTGCCCAACGTGACGGTGCTGAAGGAATTTTACAACAAGGTGTCGGCTGTGGACTACGACATCATCGGTCTGAGTTATTATCCCATCTGGCACAACGGCCTGGACCAGTTGTCCACGGCCCTGAGCACATTGGAGACGGCTTTCACCGACAAGGAAATCTGGTTGGTGGAGGTAGGCTACTGGCACAACTGGCAACCGTCGGACGCCTCCTATGACATATCCGATACTTATCCCATCACGGAAGCCGGTCAACAAGCGTTCACCGAGGCGCTTATCGACACGCTCAACCATCACAGCGCCGTCACCGGACTCTTCTGGTGGCACATGGAGGCCAATGAATACGGTCTGGACTGGAGCACCAAACGCGTTACTGACGACTGGTGGAACGCCAGTCTTTTCGACAATTCCACGGGTAAGGCCCTCGGTGCCATCACCGTCTTGCGGAAGTTCCTGACGTCTACGGGCATCACGGGTGTGACCGCCCTGCCGGAAGCCACGGACGGCGATGCGCTGTTCGACCTGAGCGGCCGCCGCCTTACGGGACAGCCCCGTCGGGGAATTTATATCCGGGGCGGCAAGAAGTTTGTCGTCAGATAACCAAAAGGCGTTTGCAATCTTGCAAACGCCTTTTTTAAAAGTGTAGGGTGGAGTGTGTAGCGTGTAACGAGATATGATTTAGCGCTCACTTCTCCTTCTTCATAGAAGGTGTGAGTTGCTTGCTTTTTTAATTTCATTTTTTACTCTTTTTTGAGTCAACTTTTCCCAGGCATAGACACAAAGATATAAAAAAATTTAATAGTGCAATGTTTTTCCGGGATTTTTTTTGTAAAAATAGAAAACGCCGCGACTCTCAGCGAGCCGCGGCGTAATCTATGTTTAACTAAAAAACCTTTTTCGAAACAAATGGGAACCTCACGGCCTCCATTGTTACCTGTTAAACAATCGTTAAATCTACCTTAACCTAATAACTAAAAACCTAAATCTATTACTACTAACCTAAACAATCTATTAACCTTTCGGTGATGCAAAAGTACATCGAAAATCGAAATCCCGCAATACTTTTCTCTCGCTTTTCGTATAAAAATGCCCTTTTCTTGACCTAAATCAAGCGATTGTGTTCGAACACAACGCATTTTTCGCATAAAAGCGCAGGTTTGTCCCGATAAAATCAACACGGACATCTTTACCGTTACCGAATAAATTTGTACTTTTGTGGACGTATGCGGGTACTCTTAGTCAACACATCAGAGAAAACGGGCGGGGCGGCCGTGGCGGCCCGACGCCTCATGGACGCGCTCAACAACAATGGCGTGAAGGCCAAAATGCTGGTCAGGGAGAAGGAGACCGACGCCCTGACGGTGTCTGCACTGCCGTCGTCGTGGCGCCTGCGCTGGCATTTCCTGTGGGAGCGCTTATGTATTTATGTGAAAATGCACTTCCGGAAAGAGCATCTTTTCGAGGCCGACATTGCCAATGCCGGGTCGGACATCACGTCGCTGAGGGAATTTCAGGAGGCAGATGTCATCCATCTGCACTGGATTAACCAGGGCATGCTGTCGATAGGGAGTATCCGGAAGATTCTGGAAAGCGGCAAACCGGTGGTGTGGACGATGCACGACATGTGGCCGGCCACGGCGATTTGCCATTACGCCAGGGATTGCAAGCGGTTTCAGACGGCCTGTTCCCACTGTCCGTTGTTGCCGGGCGGCGGTGCCGACAACGACTTGTCGGCCCGGGTGTGGCAGCGCAAGCAGCGTGTCTGGACGCAGGGGAACATTTCCTTTGTCGCCTGCAGCAGGTGGCTGGAGCGACAGGCCCGGGAGAGTGAGCTGCTGAGGGGCAAATTCGTTACGAATGTACCCAATCCGATCAATGTGGGCGTCTTCTGCCGCAAGGACAAGGCGGAAGCGCGACGCCGGCTCGGATTGCCGGTCGGCAAGCGTGTCATCCTGTTTGCCTCCCAACGGGTCACCGACCAGCGCAAGGGCATCCGTTATCTGGTAGAGGCCCTTTCCAGGATGGTGAGTGATTATCCTGAGATGAAAGATAATACCGTTGTCGCCGTGCTCGGCGGTCATGCGGAAGAAGTCGTGGGGCAGTTGGCCCTGCCGGCTTTCCCGTTGGGCTATGTCAGCGACGAGAAAACCATCGTCGACGTATACAATGCCGCCGACACGTTTGTCTTGCCGTCATTGGAGGACAATCTCCCCAACACCATCATGGAGGCGATGGCGTGCGGCGTGCCGTGCGTGGGATTCAATACCGGCGGAATACCCGAAATGATAGACCACCTGAAGACGGGTTATGTGGCGGCCTGCAAGGATGCCGCCGACCTGGCCCGAGGCATCCGTCTGGTGCTCGATGAGACCGATGCGGATGAAATCAGCCGCCAGTGTGTCAGTAAGGTGATGACCGCCTATTCCTATCAGCGGGTGGCCCTCAAATACATCGACGTGTACAATCAGGCGCTGGCCGTCAAAGACGAAACCGTATGATATCCTTCACCATCATTACCTGCACCTGGCAGGCCGAGGCGGTATTGCAGCGCACGCTCGACAGTGTTTCCGCACAGGTGTATCCCCGTGTGCAACACCTGTTGATAGACGGTGCCTCCACCGACGGGACACTTTCAATGGCCCGCGACTACATGGCGCGTGACCGGCAGGTGAACAACGGTCACGAGGTGGAGCTTGTGTCGGAAAAGGACAAGGGGCTGTACGACGCGATGAACAAAGGCGCGGCGATGGCCACGGGCGACTATGTGTGCTACCTGAACGCGGGCGACACCTTGCCGGCTTCCGACACGCTCAGGCGCATCGCGGAGACGGTGGGCGAGAGCGACACGCTGCCGGCCGTGCTCTATGGCGAGACGGACATCGTGGATGCCGACGGCCGCTTCGTGCGGCACCGGCGACTGCGCGTGCCCGAAAAACTCACGTGGAAATCGTTCCGCAAGGGTATGCTGGTGTGCCATCAGTCGTTTTACGCGCGGACCGACCTGGCCCGACAGATACCTTATAATCTGGATTACCGGTATTCGGCCGACGTCGACTGGTGCATCCGGGTGATGAAGGCGGCCGAAAGGATGGACTTGCCGCTGGTCAATCTTCATTTCGTGACGGCCTGTTTCCTGGAGGGCGGCATGACAAAGGTCAATCATCGGGCCTCCCTGAAAGAGCGTTTCCGCATCATGACGAAGCACTACGGATGGCCCGTGACGGCGGCGATGCATGTATGGTTTGCCCTCAGGGCATTGTGGAAGAAATAAAAAAGGCCGCACATTGTGTGCGGCCTTTTATATGATAACCCGGTGAATGATTAGGAGTAGCGGATGATTTGTCCCACTTTCACCTTGATGTTCTTGCTGAAATGATTCAGTTTGCACAGCTCGTCCACGCTCACGCCGCGCTTGCGGGAGATGGAGTAGAGCGTCTCGCCGCTCTGTACCTTGTGGTACATGGGCTGGCTGGCGGCGGGCTTGTAGGCGCTTTGCTTCGTGCCCGACGTGCTGCGTGAACCGGTCCTGGCCATCGTGCCCTGTACTTCCTCGCGGGTGTAACTGCCGTTGCCGATCATGCCGCGGGCGCGGGTGGCGGCGGCCGACTCGCGCGCGTAGGTGCGCTTGCGGTAAGTATAGGTGTCGCCCGTCACGTCCTGGGCGCGGAAGTCGAACATCAGCGCGGGATTGAGCGCCATGCCGCACAGACGGGTTTCGAAGTGGAGGTGAGAACCGGTGCTCCGGCCGGTGTTGCCGCCCAGACCGATGACGTCGCCGGCGCGCACTTCCTGATTCTCACGGACCAGCTGCTTGGACAAGTGGCCGTAGATGGTCTCCAGGCCGTTGGGGTGGCGGATGACGATGTACTTGCCGTAGCCGGCCCCCTCGTACTTGACCATGCGTACCTTGCCGCTGAAGGCGGCGCGGATGGTGTCGCCCGTATAGACCTTGATGTCCAGTCCCTTGTGGGCGCGGCCCCAGCGGGCACCGAAATTACTGGTGATGACACGGCTCTTGGTCGGCATGCAGAAGTGGCGCAGGTCGATGGTGAACGTGTCGGGCATGGCTGTCTGCTTGTGGGCGTAGCGGTTGTTCCAGTCTTCATACAGCTCTGACACGTATGCGCCGGACATTTCCATTTCCAGAAGATTCTGGAGGGCCAGTGTATCCACCGCTCTCATGGCGCGGTCAGTGGGCACCTGGCGGGCCAACAAGTCCTGTGCGGAGACGGGAACTGCCGTGAACGCCAACAATCCGGTAAATACAATAGCCTTTATTCTCTTTGTTAAAATCATAAGCTCAATGCCTTGTTTAGGAGCGGAACAAAAAAGAAATCCCGCAAAAATTCATCGTGCGACAATCTCAAAACAATGGTTTGAAAAACAATCGACGCTGCAAAGATAACGTTTTTATTTCAAAATTGTTTCCCAATTAACAGTTTTTGTTGTCCTTTTAACACTATTGAGCCTCGGAAAATTACGAAATCATACCCCAGTTGATGTTGGTCTTCCGGAGTTCGCGAAGCCGGTTCCAGAGCATCTGATACGTCGCTTTTTCGCAGGTCGGGTCGTCCTCGATGATGCGCGAGGCCACCTCGCGCGCCATTTGGATAAGTTGACCGTCACGTGCGATGTCGGCGATTTTCAGGTCGAACGCCATACCGCTCTGCTGCGTGCCTTCCAAGTCGCCCGGCCCCCGCAGTTTCAGGTCGGCCTCGGCTATCTGGAAACCGTCGTTCGTCTGACACATGATGTCAATCCGCTTGCGCGTCTCTTCTGTTAATTTATGTGAAGTAACCAGAACGCAATACGACTGGTCCGCACCGCGGCCCACACGACCGCGCAACTGGTGGAGTTGGGACAGGCCGAAGCGCTGGGCCTCGAGGATAATCATGACGGAGGCGTTGGGTACGTTGACGCCCACTTCGATGACCGTCGTGGCCACGAGCATCTGAGTCTCGCCGGCGACGAACTTCCGCATTTCCTCTTCTTTCTCTTTCGGTTTCATCTTGCCGTGAACCTTGCTCAGGCGGAATTCGGGGAACACTTCCAGAAGGTGGGCATAGCCCTCTTCCAGGTTTTTCAGGTCCATCTTCTCGCTTTCCTGAATGAGGGGATAGACCACGTAGACCTGCCGTCCCTCGCGGATTTGCCGGCGGATGCCCTGGTAGAGACTGACGTTCTGGTCGTCATATTTGTGTATCGTCTCCACGGGTTTGCGGCCCGGCGGGAGCTCGTCGATGACGCTGACGTCCAAGTCGCCGTAGAGCGTCATGGCCAGGGTGCGGGGAATGGGCGTGGCGGTCATGACCAGGACGTGGGGCGGATTCTCGCTCTTGCCCCAAAGTTTGGCGCGCTGCGCCACGCCGAACCGGTGCTGTTCGTCCACGACGACGAAACCCAGACGGGCAAAGCGCACGGTGTCTTCGATAACGGCGTGCGTACCGACCAGGATTTGCAGACTGCCGTCGAGGAGGTCGCGCAGGATTTCCTCGCGCTTTTTGCCTTTCACGATACCGGTCAGGAGTTCTACGCGCACATTCATGCCCTTGAGAAAATCCTGAATGGTCTGCAGATGCTGTTCGGCCAGGATTTCCGTGGGCGCCATGATGCAGGTCTGATACCCGTTGTCCAGGGCAATGAGCATCGACATGAGGGCCACGAGCGTCTTTCCGCTGCCCACGTCACCTTGCAAAAGACGGTTCATCTGCCGGCCGCTGCCCATGTCGGCGCGGATTTCCCGGATGACCCGTTTCTGTGCGCCCGTGAGGGGAAAGGGCAGGTGGTGGTAATAAAAGTCATTGAAAATGTCGCCCACGCGGCGGAATACGTATCCGCGGTACTTGCGGCGCTGGTCGCTCGCATAGCGCAGGATGTTGAGCTGGACGTAAAACAACTCCTCAAACTTCAACCGGAGGCGGGCACGCTGCATCTCACTGATGCTTTTGGGGTAGTGAACACCCCGGAAAGCCGCCGTCCTGGATATGAGATGATAGGGCCCGGTGATGAATGCGGGCAGCGTCTCGGGCAGGTCATCGGGCAGGCGGTCGATGAGCGTCCGGGTGATTTTCTCCATCGCCCGCGAGGTGAGACCGGCCTTCTTCATCCTTTCCGTGGTCATGTAATAGGGTTGCATGCCCATGTCGGAAAGCGGTAGCGTGCCGGCGTCATCGATGTCGGGATGCGAAAACTGGAAACGCCCGCCATAGACGGTCGGTTTGCCGAAAATGATGTATTCCCGGCCGATTTTGTAATTCTTGTAAATGTATTGCGTGCCGCGAAACCAGACGATGTCGACGATGCCCGTTCCGTCGGTGAAATGGGCCACGATGCGCTTCTGGCGCGCGCCCATGGCGAATTCCTCAAACCCCAGGATCTTGCCTTTCACCTGAACGAAAGGCATGTCGGGCGTGAGGTCGCGGATGAGGTAAATCTTGCTCCGGTCCACATACTTGTAGGGATAATACTCCAACAGGTCACCGTAGGAACGGATGTCGAGTTCTTTGCTCAACAGTTCCTGGCGCTTGGGACCGACGCCCGGCAGGTATTTGATGTCTTGTTTCAGGATGTCTGACACAATGCCTCGGCGATTTTCAGGTCAAACGGAGTGGTGATTTTGATGTTCTCGCGGTTGCCGTCCACCATGACAACCTGCCTGCCGATGCCTTCCACCACCGACGCGTCGTCGGTGAACGCCTCCCGGTAGGGCTGGCCGTAGGCCTCCTTCAACAGACTGATGCGGAAGGTCTGGGGCGTCTGCACGAGTCGGTAGTCGCTGCGCAGCACGTTGTGTCCGCCGTCACCGCCGCCCGTATAGCGCAAGGTCTCCACCACGGGCGCCACGGGGATGACGGCGCCTTCCTTGCGGGCCGCCTCGAAGCAGCGTCCGATGACTTCCACGGTCGGGAAGGGCCGCACGCCGTCGTGGACGCCCACCACGCCTTCTTCCCCGTCGGGAATGACCGCCAGTCCGTTCCTGACGGAATGGAAACGGGTCTCGCCGCCGTCGGTGATGCGGTGGGTCACCTGGAAATTGTATTTTCCGCACAGGTCCAACCAGTAATCCTGCTGGTCGCGCGGCAGGACGAGGATGATGTCCAGGCCGTCGCTGTAGGCGCGGAAGCGCTCCAAGGTGCGCATCAGTACCGGCTGGCCGCCTACGGGCAAAAACTGCTTGGGAATGTCGCCGCCCATGCGGAGACCTTTCCCGCCCGCCACGATAATCACATAATCCACGGGCCTTGCTTTATTTGTTGTCCATGAGGAAGGAATACATCATGCCCTTGCGGATGCTGTCGGCGGTGTCCTGCCCCTTGAAGAAGGAAAGAATCTCGTAACTGTACTCAAAAGCGGCGGCCGGACCCTTGCCCGTGGTAATCAGTCCGTCGGTGGTCACCAGGTCTGCCGTATAGTCGGCGCCGTCGAGGTATTTCTCGAATCCGGGATAACAGGTGGCTTTCTTGCCCCTGAGCAGTCCCAGACCGCCCAGGACGAGCGGTGCGGCGCAAATGGCGCCCACGCGCCGGCCTGCCTCAATCTGACTGACGAGCGCCTGTCTGACGCCCTCATGGTCGTTCAGATTGGTCGCGCCGGGCAGTCCGCCCGGCAGGAGCAGCATGGCGGCGTCGCTCAGGTCGGCCTCCTCGAAGGCCAGGTCGGCCAGGAAGGTCACGTGATGGGCGCTTTCCACTTCTTTCCGTCCGGTCACGCTGACCGTCAGGATTTCCACACCTCCTCTGCGCAGGATGTCAACGGGGGCCAGGGCTTCGACTTCCTCAAAACCGTCGGCCAGGAATTCATAAACTTTCATCTGCTGTGTCGTAATAGTTTTATGACGACAAAATTATACAAAATCCCGCTAAATGTTGCACCTTCACGGCAAAATTTATAAATTTGCCGCCAAATTCACCAATATGCCCCGTCAAATGAAATTCGTCATCTTCGGCAATGAGTACCAGGCCAAGAAGTCGGTCTCAGTGCAAAAGATACTGTCTTGGCTCTCCGCGCACAAGGCCGAAGTGTACATCGACCGTCCCTTTTATGATTTCCTGACCCTTCAGCAACAGTTGGACGTACCGGCTACGGGTGTCTTTGAAGGCGATGATTTCTCGGCCGACGTGGTGATTTCCATGGGCGGCGACGGCACGTTCCTGAAAGCCGCCGGCAGGGTAGGGGCGAAGGAAATCCCCATCGTGGGCGTCAACATGGGCCGGCTCGGATTCCTGGCCGACGTCTCTCCCGGCGAGATAGAGCGGGCGATGACGGCAGTCTGCGAAGGCGATTACGTGCTTGAGGACCATTCGGTCATCGCCTTGTCCGCCGAGGGCGCCGCATTGGAAGGTTGTCCCTACGCGCTCAACGACATCGCCGTACTGAAGCGCGACAACGCGTCGATGATTTCCATCCATACGAGTGTCAACGGCGAGAATCTGGTGACGTATCAGGCCGACGGTCTGATTGTCTCCACGCCCACCGGAAGTACGGCGTACAACCTGTCCAACGGCGGTCCGATTATGGTGCCCGAGACCGACATCCTGTGTCTGACGCCCGTGGCGCCCCACAGTCTGAACATCCGTCCCATCGTCCTGAGCGACGACAGTGAGATTGCGCTGACGGTGGAAAGCCGCTCGCACAATTTCCTGGTGGCCGTGGACGGCCGGAGCGAGCGCCTGGAGGAGGGCACGCGCGTCACCATCCGCAAGGCGGCCCACAAGGTGCGCATCATCAAGCGGCACGGCCAGAAGTATTTTTCCACCCTTCGGGAGAAGATGATGTGGGGTGTCGACGGGAGAGGGTGAAGCGTGGAGCGTGTAACGTGGAAAGAGGAGCGTATATGGTTGAGAGTTGAAAGTTCGTGCAAACAGAGATCAATTAAATCATGCTTTCATATTGCCGAGCGAACGAAGTGAGCGAGGGTTGAGATGAATTGGAATTGGAAATGGAAACAATGGTTTAACGCACCGGAGTCGAAGTACGACAGCAAGACCATCCTGAAGTGGCTTTGGCGGGCGTGGAAGGGCAACTACCTGCAGGCGGTGCTCAACGCTGTCGTGGGCCTGTTGTCCGTGGTGGTGAGTCTGGCGTCGGTTTGGGCCGTGCAGCGCGCCATCGACACGGCCTCGGGCGTCATCAGCGGTTCTGTCTATGCGGCCGTCGGTGTGATGGGGCTTCTGGTGCTTTGCCGTTTCGCCCTCCAAATCAGCAGTGTGTGGATTCGCAACATCCTCGGTATCCGTGCGCAGAACCGGATGCAGCAGCGCATGCTCGACCGCCTGCTCAGGTCGCAATGGCACGGCAAGACCCGCCTGCATTCCGGTGACGTGCTCAACCGGTTGGAATTTGACGTCAACAATGTGGTCAATTTCCTGACGGAAATCATCCCCAATGCCCTTTCGGTACTGGCCATGTTTCTCGGCGCCTTCTTCTATCTGTTCTTCATGGACAGGACCCTGGCGCTCATCACGGTATTCATCATTCCGTTGTTTCTGATATTCAGTAAGATATACGTGCGCCGCATGCGGCACCTCAACCGCCAAGTGCGCGAGTCCGACTCCAAGGTGCAGAGCGTCCTGCAGGAGACGTTGCAGAACAAGATGCTCATCAAGACCCTGGAGAGCGACACGTTCATGGTGGACAAGTTGGAAGGCACGCAGAGCGAGTTGCGCCACCGTGTGGTGAAGCGCACGGCATTCCGCGTGCTGAGCAATTTCATCCTCAATTTCGGTTTTTCGCTCGGCTATCTCATCGCTTTCCTCTGGGCGGCGCTCCGCATGGCCGACCACACCCTTACCTTCGGCGGTATGACGGCGTTTCTCCAACTCGTCAACCGTATCCAGGGGCCGGCCCGTTCACTGTCGCACCTCGTGCCGCAATTCGTCTCCGTCTTTACGGCCGCCGAACGACTGATGGAACTGGAGGAGGATCCGCTTGAGGAACAGGGTGAACCCATTGAGATGCAGGCGCCTTGCGGTCTTAGGCTCACGCAGGTGTCATTCGGTTATGAGGGTTCGGGCGAGGATACCGCCGTCCTGCATCACCTGAATTTCGACTTCCGGCCGGGTACCTGTACGGCCGTGATGGGCGAGACGGGCGCCGGCAAGACCACCCTCGTGCGCCTGTTGCTCAGTCTGATGCAACCGCAGTCGGGCCGGGTGGAAATCTACGACGCCACGCACGGCGAGACGCTTTCGCCCCGCCACCGGTGCAATTTCGTCTATGTGCCCCAGGGCAACACCCTACTGAGCGGTACGATACGCGAGAACCTGCAGTTGGGCAAACTGGATGCCACGGAGGAGGAAATGTGCGAGGCGCTCCGGAAGAGTTGTGCCGACTTCGTCCTCCAGCTCCCCGAAGGTCTCGACACGGTGTGCAGCGAGTCGGGCGGCGGTCTGAGCGAGGGCCAGGCGCAGCGCATCGCCATCGCGCGGGCCCTGCTTCGCGGGCGCAGCATCATGCTCTTTGACGAATCCACCAGTGCGCTCGACCCCGATACAGAGGCGCGCCTGCTGAAGAATATCCTGTCGGACGCCGACAAGACGGTCATCTTCATTACCCACCGTCTGGCGGTCGTCGACTATTGTGACCAAACCTTGAAAATAGAAAGAGACATCAAATGAAAAAGAACGCGGCGATTATCGTGAGCGGCGGCGTGGACAGCGTGACCCTGCTTTACGACAAACAGGATGAAATAGCCTTAGGCATCAGTTTTGACTACGGAAGCAACCACAACGCCAAGGAAATTCCCTTTGCCCGGTTGCACTGTGAGCGGTTGGGCATTCCCCATATCGTCATCCCTCTCGACTTCATGCAAAAATACTTCAAGAGTTCGCTTCTGGAGGGCGCCGGCGCCATACCCGAAGGCCATTATGAGGACGAGAACATGAAGTCGACCGTCGTCCCGTTCCGCAACGGTATCATGCTGGCCGTTGCCGTAGGCATAGCCGAAAGCAACGGTCTGAAACAGGTGTTTATCGCCAATCACGGCGGCGACCATGCCATCTATCCCGACTGCCGTCCGGAATTCATCCGGGCCATCGATGCCGCCGCCGTAGCCGGCACCTACGTCAACGTGCATGTGAGTGCGCCCTATACATCGTGGACCAAGACCGACATCGTGCGCCGCGGTCTGGCCCTGGGCATCAATTACGATGAGACCTGGAGCTGCTACAAGGGCGGTGACAAACCCTGCGGCAAGTGCGGCACCTGCGTGGAGCGCGAGGAAGCGCTCAGGGCAGCGAGAGGCGAAGGGTGAAGTTGAGAGTTGAGCATTGACTGAGTTCAGGTATTTTATGGGCATCATGAGGAAAAGTATATTGTTCTTGTCTGTCTTTACTTTATGTTGTCCTGACTTGTGGGCGGGCGACATTCCCTTGCGCGACACCGTCAGTCTCAACCAAGGTTGGCTGTTCGGCCGCACGAGGACGGCCGTCAACGAAAAAGTGGTGTTGCCCCACGATTTCCAAATCTCACAACCTTGGGTGGCGCCTGAGACCGATGAACGGGCCGACAACAGCGATGCCGGTGCCAACGTGATAAGCCGGCTTTCGGCAAGAGGTTTCAAAGAGATGGGCGAGGGGTGGTACCGTAGGGAACTCACACCGCCTGACGACTGGCGCGACCGGCGTGTCCTGCTTGATTTTCAGGGCATCATGCTCGTGGGCGACGTCTACCTCAACGGCAAGTTGGCGGGCAAGACCGATTACGGCTACCTGGGTTTCGACATCGATGTGTCCAAACTGTTGAAGTGGGGTCAGCCCAACGAACTGCTTGTGCGGGCTTCCACGCAGGAACCCGCCAATTCCCGTTGGTATACGGGTGGCGGACTCTATCGCGACGTGAACGTCATCGTCACTCATCCCGACCTTTATTTTGCCCGTCATCCGCTCTATATCACCACGAACGGCAACCGCACCGTGTCAATTAGTGCGGATATCATGTGCCGCATCAAGACGGAGACGTTCTCCGTCAGGACGCGCATCCTGGACGCCGACGGGAAGACCGTGGCCGAGGGCGAGACCCGTCTGCCGGTCAACAGGCGTTGGCGGCAGCGCGAGTACCGGCTCGATGACCTCCAGGTGCCGGACGCCCGATTATGGGACACGGACCATCCCTATCTTTATACGGCCGAACTGACGCTTTGCGACGCCGAAGGCCATGAGACCGACCGCATCACCGAATCCTTCGGCATCCGCACGTTGGAGTTCTCGCCCGATTTCGGCATGAAGCTCAACGGCCGCAAGGTATTGCTCAAGGGTTGGGCCAATCACCACACGCTGGGCGCGCTCGGTGCCGCCGCCTGTCCCAGGGCCATCGAGAAACGGCTCAGACTGATGAAGTCGTTCGGTTTCAATCATGTGCGTACCGCCCACAACCCTTACAGCGAGGAATTCTTGCGCCTGTGCGACCGGTTGGGCATTCTCGTGGTGGATGAGCTCTACGACAAGTGGAAAGGCCAGTATGCCGGCGGACGGGCCGACTTTACCGCCCTCTGGCAGGAGAATATCCCGGAATTTATCCGGCGCGACCGCAATCATCCCTCGGTGGTGATGTGGAGTCTGGGCAACGAACTGCAGCACCATGCAGACATGCCGTTCAACGACTGGGGCGTCACGCTGTACCGGTTGCAGCGTCAACTGCTTGGGCGGTATGATTCCACACGCCTGGTCACCGTGGCCATGCATCCCCGCTATCGCAGTCTGGAGACCGACAGCATTCCCGCGCCCTTGGCGCTTGTCACCGATGTGGCATCCTACAATTATCGCTATATGTATTTCCCCGGCGACGCGCGCCGCTATCCCAAGATGATGTTTTATCAAAGTGAGGCCAGTGCGTCGGCGATGGGGCCCAACTTCTTCGAAATGGATCTTTCGCGGGTCATCGGACTGGCCTACTGGGGTGTCATCGACTATCTGGGGGAGAGTCACGGATGGCCGGCCAAGGGATGGCAACAGGGGTCGTTCGACATCTCGTTGCAACCCAAACCTACGGCTTATCTTCTGAAGAGCATGTTTTCGGATGAACCGGTGGTGCATATCGGTATCGTGGACAGCGCCGCCGTCAGGAAGATGTGGAATGACGTCAATTTAGGAACGGCGCTGCTTTCTGAATCGTGGAACCGCCCCGCGGGCAGCAGGGTGTCGCTTTATACATACACCAACGCGGAAGAAGTGGAACTGCTGCTCAACGGGCGCAGTCTGGGCGTAAGACAGAATACCCATGACCCCCGTCAACGCAACAGACTCTTGTGGAAGGATGTGCCTTATGAACCGGGAACGCTTGAGGCCGTGGCCCGCACCGGCGGAAAGGCCGTGGCCCGCCACCGGTTGGAAACCACGGGACCTGCCGTTGCCTTGCGCCTGGAGACCGACAACGACCGTTGGCAGGCCGACGGACAGGACCTGCAACACATCCGGATTACGGCCGTCGACCGGAAAGGCCGCCGTGTATGGGACGCGTCTTCGCCGCTTACTTTCTCCGTCATCGGCGATGCCGACATCGTGGCGGTGGACAATGGCGACATCACTTCATCCGAAATGCATACCGGCAATACGCGCAGTCTTCATCACGGTACGGCTCTCGTCATCTTGCGCAGTCGTCCCGCTGGCCGCCGTGCTGTTCTCACTGTCTCTTCTTCCTCTTTCCGCCCGGCATCTGTTGCCATGAAGATGCGGTAATGCGGGGTCGCCTGGCCCGGCACCTAAAAAACACTATTCTAAATCGTGAAACAGTGGTAAGAAATTCTCGTTTTTCCCCGATTTCGGTCCGAATTTTCCCTTAATCTATGTTAAAAAATCGGCCCTCGCGCGCCCGCGTGACTGCACTTCCGGGATGTACAAAGGACGGAACGCCATTTTTTGAGTCACGCGCGCACGCACACAAGGAGTTTTTCGTTTTTGGGAGAGAGGAAAGCATTATGAGAAGATTCGTGAAACAATTAATTGCGAGTTATTTCAGCCACATCGTGGCGCACTGCTCTGA